>Ga0310690_10000212_pt1 | contig 138639 bp, 126 predicted proteins | sample AusTroGonzalo_MG_2_FD_207661 | JGI IMG/M metagenome (GOLD analysis project Ga0310690, IMG submission 207661) | Bovine rumen microbial communities from tropical cattle in Woodstock, Queensland, Australia - Gonzalo_04 (v2) (version 2) | ecosystem: Host-associated > Mammals > Digestive system >...
GTTCGCATTTGTTTAGTAATGCAAATTTATCTTCACCCGTTAAACCGTATTTTAGAGGAATTCTGTAAATTAAAGGTATTTTATTTATGTTATATGCCAAAAATTTATCTACATAACTATCAATATCTGTAGTTTTAAACTCTGAATAATCTTGTAAGGAACTTAAAAAATCATTTAATCCCATTTTGTCTTCAAAAGTCATATCCCTATAGCGCATATTCATAAGGCGTTCAAATTCATTTTTATATTTCGTTGTATAATTAGTGGTTAATTTCAAACCTCTTGAATTTTCTGTTAGGATATTTAGATTAATTAAATTTTCTTTTCCTGTATCAAGAAATTCATTAATATTTTTCACAAAATTTTTATTTATAACTAAGGTATCATTTATTATATGTGGTATTGGTGATAATACATTTTTAAAAGTTTCGCATTGATATGTTGCCATTATGTTTTTTGAATTACCTTTTGAATCTGCATAATTTTTATAAGCAACTTTATCTAAAATTGTAGATTTACCATTAGTTATTTCTTTAATATAAATAAGAGCTTTATTTAACCAATTAGCAACTTCAACGTCACTTATCTCATAATGTTTTAATCCTAAATTTCTTATTGCAAAATTTTTAGCTTCATTTATATTTTTAACTGGAATATATTTCGATCTAAAATTTATTGAATTAATATTTTTTTGTTTATTTTTATTAAAAATAAAATGAGATTTTTGTATATTTGTTAATTTTGCTATATTCAAAACATTTTCCTTTTTTTTATTTATTTAAAAACATGTAATAAATTTTTTTGCCATTTTTTCTAAAATTTATTTTTTTTATTAATTTTTGTAAATTTTAATTATTTATTAGTCAATTTTTAATATTCATTTGTTTTATATAAAATACAATTTAGGAAGGTGGTAAGTTATGAATAATACTGTTAATTTAAATACTGCTAATAATCAGGTTAATTTTGGATGTAAAAATAAAACAGCTTATAAAATAATCGATTCTATGAATGATAGAGCTGTTGAATTATTAAATAAAAATAGACCTTTTGAAGAAAAAAAAGAAATTGCTTTAAGAAAATCTATCAGTAATTTTTTAAAAAATTTTGGTTTTAAATTAAATAAATCTTCTGAAATTAGTAAACAAATAGAACGTGAAAGTATGGAAGATATAGGAAGATTTATAAAGGATGTTTAATTTATGAATATCAGTAATGATAATATATCCTTTGGTATAAAAATAAAAGTTATAAAACAGTCTGAATTTAAAAATAAAACTAGAAATTTAAATAAGAAAAAACATTATGTTGGTTGGCCTTGGACAGCTGATACTTTAAAAAAAGGAAAAAAAATATATACTGACAAAGATACAGATTGTATTGTTGTTTGTTTAAAAGATGGTATTAATTATAAACTTGCTCACCTAGGTATTTATAATCAAAAAAAAGCAAAAAATAATCATCAAAAAGGTTTTAGTATAGATAATACTGAAAGAAGATTGTTTGAAGGTATTAATTTAGAAAATGAAAATTTGCATGGTTATATAATGGGAGGTTTTCAATATAATAAAAAAATAACCGAAAAAATAAAAAAATTATTTGAAAAAAGAAATATACCATATACTATTTTTGCAACCAGAAAAGATGTTCATTATTACGGAAAATATTCTTATTATTTTAATAACAAAGAGGATACTTTATATATTACAAACAATCTTACTGAAGCAGAGGCTTTGCAATGGAATAAAGAATTACCAAGACCAAAAGAAGTTAGTGTAGTTGAATGTAATGGTAAAACAAAAATTATATATAATACCTATAAAAAATCTGATATTGGTTATGATTTTAAAAGAAAAATAGGAACAACCGAAGGTTTTTTAAAAGATCAATTTGAAGAAGTTACTTTATCAAAATATGATTATTTTGCTTAATTAAATTTTTAAGTTTTTATTAATATTATTATATTTAATATATTTATTAAAATAATAATCTTCATAATAAGCTTTATTAATATGTAGAAAAGTATTCAAAATAATTAAAAAACAAGGAGTTTAAATGTATAAAAATATGTAGAAAAAAGTGTATAAAATATGTTAATAATTAAAAAGTTTTCTACAATAAATTAAAAAAAATAAAAAAAAGTAAATAAATTATATTTTTTCTACATTTTATTTACATAGTTTTCTACATTAAAAACTATATTTTTTTTACAATTTCTTCCAAACAAATTTTAATATGTGAATAATTTAAACCACCTTGTATATAAACAGCATAAGGAGGACGTATCGGACCATCTGCAGAAAGTTCAATAGTAGAACCTTCTATAAAAGTTCCGCCTGCCATAATAACTTTATCTTCATAACCGGGTATATTTTCCGGAACAGGTGTTACATAACCATTTACAGGAGAAAGGAATTGTATTGTTTTACAAAATTCTTCTAATAATTCAGGTTTTCCAAAAATAATATTTTGAATTATATCAGTTCTTTTTTCATTAAATTTGGGTATAGAATTAAAACCAATATCTTCAAAAACCTTAGCTGCTAAAATAACACCCTTAACAGCATCTGCAACAACAGACGGTGCCATAAACAATCCTTGAAAAATTAATCTGTGCTGGTTGAACATAGCACCACCTTCGGAACCAATCCCAGGTGCCGTCAATCTATTTGCAGCACGTTCTACTAATATATCTTTACCGGCTATATAACCGCCGGCTTCAACTATTCCGCCTCCCGGATTTTTAATCAAAGAACCGCCAATTAAATCTGCACCAACTTCCAAAGGTTCTTTTTTGTCAACAAATTCACCATAACAATTGTCGACAAAACATATACATTCAGGATTTTTTGATTTAACAATTTTACAAATTCTTTCAATATCATCTATTGTTAAAGATTTTCTTGTTGAATATCCTTTGGAACGCTGAATTAAAACCATTGTAACTGTTTTATCAATCATTTGTTCTAATTTTGTATAATCAATATCAGAACTATTTAAAAGAGGTACTTCATCATATAAAATACCGTTTCCTATAAGAGAAGCTCTTTTTGTTTCTTCATCACCGGCAGTACCTATAACTTCCTGCATAGTATCATAAGGTGTTCCGGCAGCGGATAATAATTTATCTCCGGCTTTTAGATTTCCAAATAAAGCACAGGCAAGAGTATGTGTTCCTGATGCAAAATGTATTCTGACCAAAGCTTTTTCGGCACAAAAAACTTGTGCAAATGTTTTATCAAGAACTTCTCTGCCTAAATCATCATGCCCATAACCTGAAACAGTATAGAAATGCTCCGGAGCAACACGATTATCAAAAAAGGCTTTTAATACTTTTCTCTGATTATAATCTCGTATGTCATCGATTTCTTCAAATTGTTTTGAAAGGCTCTTTTCAGCTTGTTTAAAATCATAATTCATAACAAGAAAATGTTACACCAAAATTTTGTAAATTTTTGTAAAAATATTACTTTATCCCGCCACCGGAATTTAAGGTTTTTATTAAATCATCAGTGATATCAACACCGCCGGAAAATACACTTCTCGAATCTAAAATAGCATCTAAACCTTTTTCAAGTCGTATTTTTTCAGAAACAGCGTGTATTCTTGAATAAACAGCTTCTTCTTTTTTGTTTCTGAAATCATTAAATGCTTTTTCTCTTACTTTCATTTCTTGTTGAACATTAGCTTCAAATTTTTGTTTTTGCATGGGTGTTTGAAGTTTGTTAAACTCTTCTTCTTTTTGTTCAAGATATTTTTGAATTTCGTTGCTTTTGTTTTCAATTTCACTCAATACTGTTTTTGCAAACTGATAATTATCAACAACTTTCGGATAATTTATATAGCCGACACCGCCGGCAAAAACCGGTAAAATACCAAATGTTAACAAAAAAACTATTAAAATTTTTCCAAAATTTCTCATAAACACTCCCTATATAAATAAAAAGCGGGTGAAGTTTTATCTCCGCCCGCTTTGTTAAATCTTAAAACGGTTTTGTCTGGTTCAATTTTGCTCGAAGTTCTCTGAATCTTGCAATATCTTCTTCTTGTGACCTTGAAGAATCTTTGAATAATGTTTGAGAAATCGGATGAACCATTAAAATTGAATCCATGTGAAGTTCTAAAAACTCATATCTTTTTGGCGGCTGGTTAGAATTTTTCGGATAAATCTCAACATTTGTAACGGCCAAAAATCTTCTGTTATTGTCATTCAAAAGTTCTGTTAATTGCCTGTTTGCAGCAACTCCCTTTGATACATATACAGTACCTTTTATATCACTGGTTTCTGTTAAAATTATTACCTCTACCGGTATTGCATCGCTGTTTGGCATGTTATTTCCCCTCTTATAATTTACAATTTTATAATATTTTTTTAATTATGTAAACTCTATTACACAGAATTAAGAAAATCAATCACATTATTTTTTAATTCTTCCAGTTTTTCTCGGTTGTTTGTTTCCAGATAAATTCTTAAAATCGGTTCTGTTCCGCTTGGTCTTACAAGTATTTTTGTTTTTTCACCAAGCATAAGTTTTACACCATCTTTTAAATCGATATCAGTAATTTCATTACCGCAAATATTTTCAGCATTTTTAAATTTTTCTATAATTCCGGAAATTTCTTCTTGATTGTCTTTTTTCAAATCAATTCTGTCTGTATGAAATTTACATCCGACAAACTCATAAGCCTGTTGATGAAGTTCATCCAAAGAAATTTTGCTATCGGCTACAGCTTCCAGTAATAATAAGTTGGCAAGGATTCCGTCTTTTTCAGGTATGTGTCCTTGAATACTCAAACCGCCGGATTCCTCACCGCCAATTATAACTTTGTTATTACGCATAGCTTCGCCAATATGTTTGAAGCCTACAGCTGTTTCAATAACGTTTATACGCAAGATTTTAGCTGTTTCATCAATCAAAAGACTTGAGCCCACTGTTTTTACAACCCCTCCTTTTAATCCTTTTTTTATAAGATATTTTAGAAGTATTGTAATAACAACATCAGGCGGAACAAAAGACCCATTTTCATCAATAACACCGAACCTATCTGCATCGCCGTCATTTGCGAGTCCGATAGTACGGCCTCTTTGCAAAACTTCATTAACCAAATCAGTTAAATATTTTGGTTTTGGGTCAGGCATAAGCCCGCCGAAATTTGGGTCTAGTGTCATTCTCATAGAATCAAAAGGAATTCCGTTATCTTCAAGAATTTTGTCAAAATACCCGATTGAAGCGGAATAAAATCCGTCATACAGTATTTTTGAATTTAAAGTTTTGATTTTTTCAAAATCAATAAGTTTTTTTATGTGTGCAAAATAAGCAGGACCAAAATCAGCAATATTTACATTAGTAGGTTTATCAGAAGAAGGGAATTCTTCTTCCAAATTTGCCATTATGGCATCTGTTATATCAGAAGTAGCTGGTCCGGCATAATCAGGTATAAATTTCATACCCAGATATTCAGGCGGGTTATGTGAAGCTGTGAACATAATTGCGCAAGCATTCCTGAATTTGGCATTATATGCCAAAACAGGAGTCGGAACAACTTTTGACGACAAAGTTACCAAGAAACCTTTTTCTGCGAGTATTTTTGCTGTAAATTCGGCATAATAATCCGATTTTTTTCTTGAATCAAAACCTATGAGAATCTGTTTTTCATATTTATAATTATCATAAAGATATTTTCCGATTGCATTTGTAACTTTTTTTACATTTTCATCATTAAATTCTTTATCTAAAACAGCTCTCCAGCCATCTGTTCCAAATTTAATCATATGGACCCTTCCTGTAACTTATATATGTATTTTAGCATAGAATTTAAAATTATTGACAAGTCATAAAATCAAGTCTATTCTTTAGATAGATTTGCGGAAAAATATATAGATGAAAGAATTTGATACTGAAAGAAAAACACTTATTGTAATAATTTTTACTTTAATAACGATGGTTGCCGAAATAGTTACAGGCTATTTTGCACATTCAATGGCACTTTTTGCTGATGGGTGCCATATGGGAACCCATGCGCTTGCGCTTTTATTGACTTATTTAACTTATATATTAATCAGGAAATTTGCAAATTCTCCCTCTTTTGTATTTGGTACGGGAAAATTTACGGCTCTCTCCGGTTATACAAGTTCAATATTACTTGGCATTACAGGTATACTTATTGTAAAAGAAGCGATTGAAAGATTTTTTAATCCCCTATCAATAAGTTTAAACGAAGCTATAATAGTTGCAATTGTGGGTTTTATTGTGAATTTTGTATGTATTTTGATTATGGGCGGGCATGAACATTGCTGTCATGAGCACAAATCGGATTACAATTTTAAAGCCGCATATATGCATATTCTTTCTGACTTAATGACATCAGTTTTTGCAATAGGTTCGTTAATTTTAGCAAAATATTTTGGCTTAAATTTTTTGGATCCTGTTGCCGGAATGATAGGTGGTATTATAATTTGTATTTGGGCATTCGGTCTTATTAAATCAACAAGCATGATACTTTTGGATTCAGAAGTAAAAGATATTAAATCAAAAATCATCGATAATATTGATAAAAAGATTGTTTTTGAAGAATTACATATCTGGAAAACTTCAGAAGAAGGCTATTCTCTTATAGGCGAAGTAAAATCGGATTTAAAGCTAGATGATATAAAACAAAAAATTTCAGAAATAACTGTTTTTAACAGTATTACACTTGAATATTATTCAGAAAAATAATTGGTCGGATAAAAAAAAGCTATGAACGAATCTCGTGCATAGCTGTTGATTAGGGATATGTGTATCGTCGTTTTTTAAGGAGTATAGGTATATATTAGCAGTACATCTTTGAAATAAAATCATAAGAACGGAGGATTTTGCTAATGATTTCCAGTATGCTGAAAAAAGAGTATTGTGATTGGGCTGTAAGGTAAAAAATTCAGCTAATAAAATGCCAGATACATTAGTTATACGATAAAGGAATTTGGTTTTTATGTGATAATTTGAATAGAGTATTACAATATTAAAAAGAGGATTCTATATGGAGTTTACTATAAAAAGAACAGGTATAAGCAGTTTATATGTTCAAGCATCAGGCAGATTAGACTTGGATAACGCTGTTGATTACGGTACAAAAATCAAGGATACTATAGAAGATTCAGAGGAAACCATAACAGAAGTAGTACTTGATTTTTCAGAAATTACTTTTATTTCGAGTTTTGGATTAAAAATAATATTAGAGTTATTTAAACTTCTTAAATCCCAAAACGGTGTTTTAAGACTTAAAGGGGTGTCTGAACAATTAATGGGTTCTTTTAGATTAGTAGGTTTTGATAAATTTTTAGTGTTTGAATAATGTTTAAAACGGTTAAATCAAAAATTCTTATTACGGCAATTATAATGCTTACAATTTTAATGTCAGCATTTGCTTGTTATACCGTGGTTTCCAGAATGAAAACGAAGCAATTAATGGTTCAAAACTACGTATTTTCAATAGATAAATTTGTACAGGATATAAACAAAAAAATTATAAGGTACGAAGATAATGTTCTTGATTTAGCACGAATAGGAAGTTTATTTTATAAAACAGATAAAAGCATTGAACTGACGAACAAAACAGTAATTAAGATTTTTGAAAATTATCCGGACAGCCTTGGGGGAGGAATATGGTTTGAACCGTATATTGTTGATAAGTCGCAAAAAAGAGTTTGTTTTTATGCTTATCGTAATAAAGAAAACCAAGTAGTGCTTGACGAAAGTTTCAGTAGTGAGGAATATGACTACCATAATCAAGGTTGGTATAAACAAATAATATCTAAAGTAACACCTGAAAATAATGTAGTTTGGTCAGAACCTTATTATGAAAATCAAGGCAGTAATACTCTGATGATAACTGTTGGAACAGGCATATACGTTAATAATGAATTAATTGGTATTTCTACTGTTGACTGGGAAATTAGTACAATAATTGAAGATGTTTCAAAAATGAAGCCATTGGAAAAAACCTTTTCAATGTATAAAAACGGAAATGAAATAAAAAACAGCTTTGCCTTATTTGGAAATAAAGATTACGATTATATTATTGCAACAAGTGATCCATACCTTAATAACGATGAGTTAATTGGACATTCGCTCAAAGAAATTCCATGGTATGCGGATAATTTGTACTGGATAACTTACATAACATACCATGACAAAAAATACATACCGTTTTATAAAACCTTACGCAATGGCATGGTTTTAGTTATATGTGTTCCGAAATGGGAAATGTTTCGGGAAATAGACAATTATTATAAAAATATGCTTATTGTATTATTTTTGATTGGTTTAGGTATTCCGGCTCTTCTTTATTTCAGTATGAACAAATACATTATTAATCCTATTGCCAAATTAAAAGATATTGCAAGTAAAATCAGTAACGGCGAGGATGTTAATATTAAGATTGAGAAGCCCGAAGAATTTGCACAATTAGCATCAACATACGATAAAATGACTAAAGATATAAAAGCAGTTACGCATGAAAGAGCAAAAATAAATTCAGAACTTTCTATTGCAAAATCAATACAGGCATCAAGTCTGCCAAATGTATTCCCTCCGTTCCCAGACAAGTGTGAATTTGATATCTTTGCTTCAATGGAGCCGGCCAAAGAAGTCGGCGGAGATTTTTACGATTTCTATTTTATAAACGATACGAAATTTATGTTTTTAATAGCTGATGTTTCAGGTAAAGGTGTTCCTGCAGCTTTGTTTATGATGACGGTTAAAACACTTATTAATAATTCATCACAAATAAACGATAATCCGAAAGAACTTATTGAAAAAATTAACAAAAAAATCTGCGAAACAAATAAAGAAGGATTTTTTGTTACAATGTTAGCCGGTATTGTGGATATTAAGACAGGGGAATTAAGTATAATAAATTGCGGACATAATTTACCACTTATAAAAAGGCAAAACGGAAGTTATGAATATTTAAAACTTGAATCGAATGTTCCTTTGGGTGTTTTTGACGATGCAGAGTTTGAAATATATAATACCGTAATGCTTCCGGGAGACGTAATTTACACTTATACAGATGGTGTAACAGAAGCTGTAAATGCAGATAATGAAATTTATGGAGAACAAAAGCTTTACGAATGTTTAAACGGCATTAAAGAAGTCGAGCCAATAACAATAGCACAGAAAGTAAAGGACTCTATTCAAACATATGCCGGTTCAGCTTTACAAAGTGATGACATTACGATGTTGATTTTTAAACATAACGGTGGGGCAAAGGCAGATAAAGGATTAAATAATATGAAAACATTCAAACAATTAGTTACTCAAGAAAACTACAAAACCTTTTATACTTGGCTCCATGATGCTTGTCAAGAATGGGGTATAAATGATGATTTAACTAATAAAATGGATATGTGTGCAGAAGAAATTTTTGCCAATGTTGCATTTTATGCATATCCGGAAAAGCAAGGAATGATAGATGTTTCACTAAATAAATTTGATAATAATATAATTTTTGAATTTAAAGACGAAGGAATAGAATATAATCCGCTTGAAAAACCGGATCCTGATATAACTTTACCGCCGGAAGAGCGGCCTTTAGGCGGTTTAGGAATTTATATGGTAAAAAATCTGGCTGATAAGATTTATTATAAAAGAGAAGACAATAAAAATGTATTAACTTTGATTTTTTGTATTTAGCCGGATAAAGTTAAAATTATTTACATTCGGAAGAAACGTAATTCAAAATTCCTTCAGCAATAGCTTCTGCTGTTTTCCTCGGGAATTTTTCTTCTTTGTAAATCATTGAATCAAGAGGATTTGTCATGTATGCAGTTTCTACAAGAATCCCTACATAATCAGTCGGTCTGATAACAGCAAAGCTTGCCGTTCTTACTCCGTCGTTTCTTGTTTTTATTCCGCAGGTAACTGCTTTTAATACGTATTCGGCAAGCTCTTTGGAGTTAGGGTTGTAATAATAAACACTTGTTCCTCGATTTTTGTGAATATCCATTTTTATATCCGGAATGGAGTTTAAGTGAATACTGACAAAAATATCTGCGCAGTTTTCTTTTGCCATATCAACTCTGTCTTTTAAAGATACAAAACCGTCACATTCCCTGCTTATATAAACATTAGCTCCCATAAGTGACAAAATATCTTTTAATTCCAAGGCTATTTTTAAATTAATATCTTTTTCTTTATCTCCCAGACAACCGATTGCACCTTGTTCGTTTCCGCCATGACCGGGGTCTACAAATATATTTATACCTTCAAGTGCCTTTTCAGCATAAGGGAAATTTGTAACTTTAAAAACATAAGTTCCGTTTGACAAAACTGTTTTGTAATAATATTTTTTCGGTTTTTTAATCGTTACAGTATAAACAGAATCATCTGAAACCAGCGGATTATATACTTTAAAATATATTTCATTTTTTGTTTCGTCAATTGTATAAGGTAATTTATCCGTAAATTCTATTGTATGAACAGAGGCGTTTTTATAAGTCTTGCTGTTCATTGTCAAAAATTGCGGTATTTTTTCTTCTTCATTGCAAAGAACTTTTACGGAATCTTTTGCAATCCACCCTGCCTTATCTTTTGATAAGAATACCCTGTAAAATTCACCTTGTTCTCCGTCAATAATAAGTTTTGTACCTTCAAAAAGATGTGAAAGTCTGTTCATGCCGTAATTTACAGGGGTGCTTCGTAATGGTGTGTTGTCTTCAAGTACAGTGTATAATGCAGGCTCAAGCTCTTTCAAAACAGGTTTAAATTCTTCAGAAGGATTGTTTTTATAGATATTATAAATTCTGATTCCATAATTTGACCTGAGTGCAATCCTGTTTTCGCCTTCTTTTAATTTAACTGAATGGGCAAATGCACCATTTGGTGCTGTATAAATATGTTCATCATTAATCATAATGCTTTCATTATTGTTTGCTTTTCCAACAAAAAAAGCATATTGTGTATTAGTGATACTCTTTTTTTCTTTTGGAAGGATAACATTATAAGCAAATGAAGGGCTTAAGAATAATGTAAATATAATAATTAAAAATAATATCTTTCGCATAAATTTTATAATATTATAAATTTTTTCTGCTTTCAATTAATAAATTTGGTATTTTATTAATCAAATTCCAATTTTGTGCTAAACTATTGACTATGGGTGAAAATTATATTCCTTTATACAGAAAGTATCGTCCGCAGACCTTAGAAACACTTGTAGGCCAGGAGCATATAAAAAAGACACTGGCAAGTGCTATTGAACTTGGTAAAATTTCACATGCATATTTGTTTACCGGGCCGAGAGGTACAGGAAAGACATCAACAGCCAGGATTCTTGCTAAATCTTTGAATTGCAAAAACGGCCCTACAATTCATCCTTGTGGTGAGTGCGAAAGTTGCAAAGATATAACAAACTCCGTTCCTATCGATGTTATAGAAATTGATGCTGCAAGTAACAGAAAAGTTGAAGATGCACAAAATATTCTGGAAAAAGTTCAGTATGTTCCTGTAAACGGCAAATATAAAATATACATTATAGATGAAGTTCACATGCTTTCTACGCATGCTTTCAATGCTTTGTTAAAAACACTCGAAGAACCGCCGGAAAATGTAATATTTATTCTTGCCACGACAGAAGTGCACAAGGTTTTGGATACTATTAAGAGCCGTTGTCAGAGATATGATTTCAGAAGAATAACAACCTCCGATATCGTTAAATATCTCAGGTATATTTCCGATGAAGAAAAAATAAAAATTTCAGATGATGCTCTTTTTGCAATTGCAAAGAATTCGGCAGGCGGAATGAGGGATAGCATTTCTCTCCTTGACCAGTTGAGTATAATCGGAGTTACAAAAGAAATAACCGTTGATGATGTAAATTCGATTCTGGGTAGGATTTCTTTTGATATTTTGTTAAAACTTTCAGGCGCAATTATTGAATCAAAACCCTCAGATGCAATACAAATTGTAAATGATATCTATAACTCAGGGAACGAACCCTTACAAATACTGACTAATTTGCATGAATATTTCAAAAACATTCTTGTGGCAAAAACATGTTCAAAGAATTTACTTCCCGAATTAACGGGGCTAAATGAACCTCAAATCGATGAAATTCTTGCCCAAACCGCTTTGCTTGAAACACAGCAAATAGTGTTTTTAATTGAAAGAATTTCTTACTACATAAAAGAAGTTAAATTGGCTGTTAATCAACATCTTTGGCTGGAAACAGGAATTATAGATCTTTCAAATATGAGTGAAAATTCAAAACTTATTGATTTGCAAAATCGAATAAATGCTTTGGAATGCGGAAATGTTAACACTGAGATAAACAAACCGCTAATGGTAACACGCCCTGCGCCAATTCAACCGCAAAAGCAGGAAAAACCGTCAGCGGCCGAAGAATCCAAGGAAGTAAATAAGGAAGAAATATTTACACCTCCTCCTGTGTCTAAAAAATCTGATGAAAAAGACATTATATCTATGTGGCAAGCCTTGCTTGGCAATATAAGCAGTCCTCCGACGCAGGCAATGCTCAAACTTGCGACACCTGTTAAAATATCGGAAGACGGAGTTGTAATAACTTTTAAGAACGAGCGATTTATTTCTCAAATTAATGATTCAAATAAAAAACAAATTATTCAAACAGCAGTGAGTGCACTTTTTGGCGGAAAGAATGTTTCTGTAACAATAAAATTGGCGGAAGCTTCTGATTCTGTTCCGGAAACAAAAAAATTAAAAAATGAAAATCCAAAACCAATTAAACAACAGGAAAAAGAGGTTACACAAACAGTCAAATCGAATCCGGAGAATGAAGTACCTCAAGAAAATCCCCAAGAATACAGAGCAAAAAGAGCAGAATCAGACCAAGAAAAAATGGTCATGGATTTATTTGACGGGAAATACGTAGATTAGAATTGAAAAAGGTACGCAATATCACGTTTATTTTTTTTGCAGACTGAGTTTCTTTATTGCGTTTTCCAAATCTGCTTTGGAAATAAATATTGATTTTTTATCCTCAAAACGGAATAATTTTGCATCCATTTTTTTGTTCATTCCAAGACGTTCAAGGGCATTCATATAACCCGTCATAATCATTTCCGCAACATCTGAGCCATTAAATTTGTTTTCAAACATAAGTTTCACTATTTCAGGTTTGCATACATCGCTACCCATCGGCTGATTTTTAGAATGTATGTCATAAATATGACTCAGAGATTCTTCATTCGGCATAGGGATTTCAAGATGTAAACCAAACCTTCCGGATGCCAAAAGTGCATCATCAATTAAGTCAGGCCTGTTAGTTGCTGCAATAACAAAAGAATTTGTATAACTCTTTTCCAAATCACTCATACAGCCTAAAAGCTGGTTAACGACAGGATTTTGATATCTTGCATTTGAACCGGTGCTTCTTTTCATTGCTATTGCATCAAATTCATCTATAAACAATATTGCAGGTTCGGATAACAGTCTGTCGAAAGCGCTTCTTATATTTGATTCTGAGTGCCCAACTTCGGACTGAATAAATTCATTAGCATTAAGGTATGTGTATTTCATACCTGCTTCACTTGCTAAAGCTTTTCCTAATAATGTTTTTCCGCACCTTGGTGGTCCGTACATAAGAATACCTTTATTGAGTCTTATGTTTTCATACACTTCAGGATAATTTACAGGACGCAACACATATTTTCTTAATTCTTCTATCTGTTCATCAAGCCCGCCTACGTCTGCAAAAGTAAATTTACGTTCCACAGTATTTGTATCGTTTTTTGGTTTTGAAATTATTTGTGCGGTTGCTTTGTTAAACCTGCTTAGAGTATCTTGGTTATCAAATCGGCTTTTAACCTCCATATATTTTTCTGCTTCTTTAGGGTTATAGCTTTTCGGAGGATTAAATTCAAATACTACACTTTCTTTATTTTTAAAAAACCCTTCATTTATTATAATTTCATAACCCGGTTTAAGTTCTTTGGTTTCTCCAGGAAGAACTCTTAATTCATCAAGTTCGGCTTTAGGGTTTCCGACATACAAGCCAAAAAGCTTTTTTAAACTGACTATATAATATTTTTCTTTGTTTTTATATATAGCAAAAGAATTGTCATCTTCATATTTTGGCATTTCATCTTTGGGGGCAATATATGTGTAGGTCTTTAGTATCGGAATATTTATTTTGTCAGCAAATTGATTGAATTGATATAATACAGATTCCTTTTCTTTTTCCGGTCCAAAAATAAAGACCGAATTCTCGTCAAGAGCTGCAATTCCGTCGTTAAATTTGTCTTGTAACGATTTGGAGAATAAACCGTTGAAAGAAATATTTTTTACCGGTGACGTATTATAGACAGCATTATTATGCCTGTAAGAGTTGTTAATTGGAATGACATTCATGTGTAAAATCCCTACATCAAAAATATATCTGATATTATATCACAAATGTAAAAAATAAATTATATTATTCTTTTTCCTTGATTTGTTTTGCATCTGCCAAATCTATGTCGCTTATCTTGTTTTCTTTCTTAGCATCTTCTGCTTCCAGTTGTCTATTTATAATAACAGTTTGTACGACCTGGAAACAGTTGCTTGATATAAGATAAAGCAGAACGCCGGCCGGAATCGGGATTATTACAAAAGTAAATGTCAGCATAATCGGCAAAAATGTATTCATGGATTTTTGCATTGCTGCCTGTGCGGGGTCTTGGTTATCATTTTTATTCATTGCCATCATTGCTTTTTGTGAAAGCACCATAGTTACCGCGAAAAGAAGGATTAGCAGCAAGACGTCATAATGGAAAGCTGTCTTAACCTCTTTTGTCGGAACAGTTGCGGTAAGAATACCATCTTTTCTTTCAAAATCAATCAATTCAGTTTCTTTTGTTTGTACATCCATGATATCAATCTGAGCTTTTTCAATTTGGTCAAGCTGGCTGAATTTTAAATTTAAATTATCGAGACTGATTTTAAAATCAACGTTTTCTCCCGGAGTCAATTCTCCCTGAACCTCAACGGCTCTCTGAGGTTTTTCTATTTTTACGTTTATAAGAGGTTCTTCAACTCCTTTGAAATAGACCTTTGCAGTTTTCCCGGTCATAAATGTATCATATTTTGAAACACCCAAAACACCGTCTTGAGAAACACCTGCGGAGGTTTTTAAAGTAGCATCAAGTCTGTTTATGAAAAGAAAATGAGAATCTCCCGCCATTTGAATAAATTGAGGACTCATCAATGTTGAATACAAAAGTATAAATATGGGCATTTGAATCAGAAGCGGAAAACAGCCTGCCATCGGATTAAATTTATGCTCTTTATAAAATTCCATCATTTTCTGTTGCATTTTTTGGGGGTCGCTCTTATAGCGTTCTTGTATTGCCTTCATTTTTGGCTGTAAAAGCTGCATAGTACGCATTGACCGCTGTTGTGATACTCCAAGCGGCCACATTGCTGCTCGCACAATTATTGTAAGCAATATAATACCGATTCCGTAACCGCCGACGATTGATAATGCTTTAAGTATATCTATTGTTAATGTCGTAAAATCCATAGTCTCTTCCCTAAAAATTTGTGATAATAAATGAGGTGCAAATATTGCACCTCTTAAAAATACTTTAAATATAAGTTAAAGTCAAATCTATACTTCCTGAGGAGTATTTGTTCCCAAAGAATTTAACCTTTTTGCCGGATCGGTAATATGTGTAATACGTAATCCGAAATTATCTTCTATAACTACAACTTCACCGTAAGCAATTAGTTTTCCGTTCGCATAAAGTTCAACAGGTTCGCCGGCTGCTTTGTTCAACGTTACAATAGAACCTTTTGTAAGTTCAAGTACTTTTTTAATAGGAAGTTCGGTTCTACCAAGTTCTACTGTTAACTGTAATTTTACATCTAAAAGTATATTCAAATTTTGATTCTGCGGTCCTTGAACTTGTTCTAAATCTTCAAAAGAGGCAAATTGAACCGGTTGTACCGTAACAGGAGAGCCATCTTCTGCTTTTGGAACACTTTCATCTATACTTTCCGGTTCTGTTTCGACTTTCGGCGCTACTGTTTCTTCAGGCTCAACAGCAGGTTCGGTTTCATCAGGTTTATTTAATTTTTCTTCTTTGAAATCATCATCTTCAGGCATAACTTAAATCCTCTCTAAAAATAATTTCTTAGTAACTCATGCATTTCATCGTAAACTTCTGTTATTTTAACACAGATGTTGTTTTTTATGGTACCCGGTCTTGCAAAAAATTTCTTTTGACCGTTAACTCTTACTATTAAGTCATCTTGAACTTTATTGTCAAGTTTTATAATATCTCCTTCTGTTAATTGCAGAAAATCGTCCAGGGTTATTTCGCATGAACCAAATTGGACTCTCAAATCCACATTAGAAGAATTCAGTTTTGATATCATTTTCAGTCTTTCATCATTTGAAGCTACAAGACCTTTGGTTTGGAAGATGTGTTGTGTGCTTAAATGTCCCAGTACGGTTTCTAATACCGGATAAGGGAAGCAAATGCTGAACAAACCGTAATGTTTGCCTGCAATTTGAACTTCAAAAGTCAAAAGCGCAACAATTTCGCCGGCAGTTGCAACTTGGATTGATTGATAGTTATCATCAAGACTGATAAATTTACCCGTAACCGGAATTATTGTGTTCCAAGAATCTTCAAGTGATTGCAGAACGATGTTAATAACTTTTTTTGCAAGAGCTTTTTCAATATCTGTTAAATCTCTTGCTTGTGCATCTACCGTACCAATACCGCCGAGCATACGGTTAACAATACATGATAAAACTTCAAAACTTATACCCAGAAGTATTTGTCCGGATAACGGTTCAAATTCAAATACACCGACACTAATTGGTGAAGGCATTGAACGTACAAATTCTTCATAAGTAAGCTGGTCAACCGAAACAATTTCGATTTCAACACGCATACGCAAATAGCCGCTCAAAACCAAAGAAATTGCCTTTGAAAATTCTCTGTGAATATCCCTAAGCGCACGCAAATTATCCTTTGAAAATTTATCAGGACGTCTGAAGTTATATAACTTATAACTCTTGTGTTCTGAATCATCAAATTCTGTGTTTGTATCTATTGAATTGGTTTTCAATTCATTTTCGTCTGACATTTTTTACCCTACTGTATAATAAATTGCCCGAAACTTACTCTAAGGACTTCTCTTTCTCCCCCAAGAATAGAGTTTATATCATTTGAAATTTGTTCTTTTGCAAGCTCTTTACCCGCTGCAGAAGAAAGCTCTGCGGAAGTCTTGCTTGAAAGATTAGTAATAACTGCATCTCTAATTGCAGGTTTAAACTGGTTCATTTCGTTTTGTATTGCTTCCATCGGATTAGGTGCGGCAGGCGCTTCTCCGTGACCATGCCCGCCTTTCGATGCTGCGGCATCTTCTTTCGGGAAATCTGTATCTTTTTGAGAAACTTCTATTGCCACATTAACTTTTAAGTATTTCTTTTGGTTTTCATCACATAAATTCAGAATAAAATCACCCAAATCTACTATTATACCTCTTTGTAATTCATCTTCTTCTCCGCCTTCATCATCAAGCTCTTCCTGAGAAATATTCAGTTTATCGAGTTTTGAAGATACAAGATTATCAACAACCAAATAGTTAACACCGGCGAATACAACGCACAGAAGTACTGTTGAAACCAAGCTTATAATCAAGTATTTATTTATTTCTCGACCTTTGGTCGTTTCTGTTTCATTTCCATTTCCAGTTTCGTTTGCCATACTATTCTCCACTTATATTACATAATATAATTATATCAACACTGTTTAATAATTTACCACCATTATTTGGTGTATTATTTTTCGGTGAGAACTCTCCATATCCAACGGAATGTATACGATTTTTTAACGTAGTATTATCTCTACACAAAACGTATTCAATGTTTCCTGCTATAACTGCTGAAATTTCCCACTTTTTCAGATGATTTAAATTTGCGGGTATATCTCCTGCAGTACGCACCTCTATTATAACAGCATTTTTAATTTTTGCCAAAAAATATTCTATTTTTGCCAAATTTTTAAGCATTTTGTCGGTAAGTTGATTGTATTCATCTTCCGGATTTGCAATTCCAAAACTTATTACAATTCCACGGGAATCTCTAAATACAGAGATTTCGCTATCTTCAAAATAAACTACTGCCGGATTATAAAGCATATTAATGCAGTTATCATGAAGTATGTACTTTGTTTCTTCGGCATAAACAGTCCCTGCAAAGAACATTAGCAAGATAATAAATTTGGTATATCGAGACATATTAAATAATTATTGAATCAAAATTCCATGTCTTTAAATTGGATTTAAGGGTAAATTTTGATTGCCTTATGGTAATTATGACCATATAATATTAACAAATGGGGAAATTTGATTTTTTCAATAAATTTAACAGCAGTGTGATTATAACTGATGATAAAAAAGAAGTTGTTTTTATGAACAACTTGTTCAAACGTACTTTCCCTGATTTTGAAAGTCTGAAAAAGTTTTCGCACAAGCTTGATTATAATGTATATCCGCTTGATAGCGGGAATGTTTATTCTGTGCATTCTCCGATTTTACAAGCTTTGGAGTCTAAAGAAGATTTTTTCGCACATGTTTATTATCGGTCTGTAGAAAATGATTACCGTTATTATGACATGTCTGTATCTAAGAAAAACAGATATAACATAATAGTCTTTACTGACGTAACTACAAAGATTGAGTGTGAAACCCTTGCGAAGAAAAATTTGTCTTTGCAAAAACATGCCAGTTCGCTTGAAGAAGAAAACAAAAATCTCTCAAAAATCAAGCTTCAGGCACAATCACAGGCGATGAAGCTGCTTTTGATTAATAATATTTCAAATATTATAAGAAGTTCAATTGATACATCAAAAATAATTAATTCTGCACTCAAAGAATTATCGGATTTGTTTGCCGCATTTAATGCATATTACGCAGTTTATTCAAAAGATATGCAGGCATATATAATAAATAAATCACTTAACAAAAAAAATATTGGTAAAAAAATAACATTTGATGAAAATACTGAAAAAGATATTTCAAAATGCAAAGTTTTTGTAAATTCATGTATGAAAGAATATGTTGAAGCAAAGCCTTTTAATGAGCTTGTACAACGCATTGTTATTCCGCTATACCACAGAAATTCAAAACTCGGTGTTATTGTTCTTCTTACAAAACAAAAAACAAAATTGAATGATGTAATCGAAGTATTGGATAGTATTGCCTCACAGCTGGCTAACGCTATAATTCAGGCAGAATTGTACGAAAAAGATGCACGAATGGTAAAAGAACTGACAGCAGCACTAAAAGAATTGAAAGAAACGCAACTGCAACTGATTAATTCTGAAAAGATGGCATCTCTTGGTCAGCTTATCGCAGGTGTTGCTCACGAAATTAATACTCCTCTTGCTTCAATTAAATCAAATAATGAAATAGTTTCAAAGCTTATAGAAAAAATTAAAGATGAAAATGTAGATTTACTGACGGAAATAGTCAATATAGATAAAGAAGCAATTGACAGAATTAACGGGCTTGTGGTTTCGCTCAGAAAGTTTGTACGTCTGGATGAGGCGGACTTGCAGGAAACGGATATTAATAAGGAATTGGATTTAACACTTGATTTAATCCGACATGAAACAAAAAATCGAATCACCGTTATAAAAAATTATGGTGATATTCCTCCGGTCAAATGTTATCCCAATATGTTGAATCAGGTTTTCATGAATATACTTGTAAATGCGGTGCAATCAATAAAAGCGGAAGGTTCCATAACTATTGACACGAAATGTTTAAATAATTCACTTGTCGTAAAAATTAAAGATACGGGATGCGGAATAAAAGAACCGGATAAAATATTTTTCGCAGGATATACAACAAAAGGTGTTGGAGTCGGAACCGGTTTGGGGCTTGCTATTTCACAAAAAATAATAGAAAAACATAATGGTAAAATCGATGTAAAAACCAAAATCGGAAAAGGTAGTGAATTTATTATTACTATCCCAAGGTAGTAGTAAATATTAAGTAATATTAAGCCACAAAAGTGCCGTTGCTTATGAGTTACAGAACTTTTATTAATTAAAAGTTTTTATTTTTTTAAAAAATATCAATCGGGCAAGACAAAATTTTCATAAAATATGTTATACTAAATGTTACTAAATGATTAAGTGTATTTTTTACGCTAAAAATAATTGTAACAATTTAGTAACATTTCGAAAAAAAAAGGCAATTTTTATCAGTTAAAAAACTTAATATATCTGTGTAGAAGTTAGATAATTTTATTTACGTTAACGGAGGTTAGTAAATGACAATTACAGTGAATAGCAAAAAGAAACAAGTAAAGAAAACTTTTCAGGAGCTTATCAATGATTTGATGACGAGTAATTCCGAAAAGGTTCGTTACAATGCTGCAAGAATTTTGGGTGAAACGGGCGATTCTAAAGCGGTTGAACCATTGATTAATGTACTGAAAAATGATAAAAACGGTTCTGTAAGATTGTATGCAGCAAGAGCACTTGGCGAGTTGGGTGATTCAAAAGCAACAGAACATTTGATTGAATCTTTGCGTGAAGACAGAAATGTCGATGTAAGAGTTCGTGCAGCAAGAGCACTTGGCAGATTGGGCGGCAGAATTGTTGTTGAACCGTTAGTAGAAGCTTTAAATGATGAAAATTCACAGGTTTGTATTACAGCAACAGATGCACTTATAGAAATCGGTGATGTTGCTACTGATGCTTTGATAAAATCACTTGACCACGAAAAAGTCAATGTAAGATGTGATGCAACCAGAGCTCTTGGCGAAATCGGAAATAAAAAATGTGTTGATAAGATTATTAACATGCTGTATGACGAATGGGTTAACGTAAGAATATACGCAGTTACATCTCTTGGTAAATTAAACGATACAAAAGCTGTTCCTGCGTTGATTGAAGTTATGAAAAACCGTTCTGAAAACGATTTGGTTAGAGCAGGCGCTGCTGCAGCTCTTGGTGTTTTAAGAGATCAGCGTGCACTTCTTCCTCTTCGTGAATTAATAATGGAAGCGGAGGAACTTGGTGAACTTGAAGATACAGCTCTTAAGTCTTTCAAAAAGATTATGGCTGCAAATTGGCAGGCTATTCCTGGCGCCAGCCAACAGAAAAAGGCTGTCACAGCGTAAAAAGCTTATTAGAAATTAAAAATAAAGATAAAAGAGTTTGCAATTTGCAAACTCTTTTATTTGATTAAATTATTTTTTATTGCATAGACTACAGTCTGAACCCTATTATTACAACCGATTTTCTCATAAATTTTTTCTAGAATAGTTTTTACCGTGTGGACAGAAATAAATAGCTCATTTCCTATTTCTGAATTTGTTTTACCTTCAGATAATAATTTTATGACATCTTCTTCGCGTTTTGTAATATTCACAGTCATTAATGAGTCCTTCTGGCTAAAGCAAGCTCCTACTATATAATTGTACAATTGAATCTTGTAAATATATTAATATATTTACTAATTAACAAAAATTTACAAAATTTCGGTTATATATTTATATTGTGATACATTCGTTAAAAAGAGCCAGTTGTTTTTTCAACATGTCAGAAAGTGCATAATTATCAATGATTGTTTTTCTGGCATTTGCTGATATGTCTTTGTATTTTTCGGGATTTGATAAGACATCATTAGTCTTTGAAACCAATCTATCTGTGTCATAAAAATCAACTAAAATGCCATTGTAACCGTCATTTATAACTTCTTTAACCGGCATAGTATCAGAGGCAATTATTGTGCATTCGGTTGACATTGCTTCCATTAATGACCAGGAAAGTACAAACGGGTAAGTTAAGTATATATGAGCCGTTGAAACCTGTAGCAGGTTAACGTAGTCTTTATAAGGCAGCCCGCCCGTGAAATACAACCTTTCCATGTCAAATTCATATTTTTTAAGCATTTCTTTTTTAAAAGTGGAGTTAGCTATTCTTCTGCCGTAGCAAACTCTGTCTTCGCCGGCTATAACAACTTTTAAATCCGGATTTTCTTTCATTAAAATTGATGCAGCTTTCATAAATTCCGGGAAACCTCTGTATTCTTCCATTCCACGGGAAACATATGTTAAAATTTTATCTTTTTTGGTTAAAACAATATCGGTATTTGGGACTCTAAATTCTGCACTTTCATTTGGTTTACAGTAATTAACGTCAATGCCGTCATGGATAACTCTGATTTTATCTCTAAAAATTTCAGGGACTTGTTGTTTTTGCCAATTGGTAGGTGATATTGCATAATCACACTTTACTAAATCCTGCAAAATATGAGCATTTTTGCACATTAAAGATGCTTTTTCGTTGATATCAATTTCTTTTTTTGCAAAATCAATGTCACAGTTTACATAATTGTAATACCATTCAATGTAGGCAATATATGGAACATCAGGGAAAACTTCTTTTACAAACAGTGAACTCCCCCAGGAATGACCGACTATTAAATCAGGTTTAAAGCCTTCAAGTTTGAGTCTTAGAAGTTCGCCTGCCGCTGCTTGACCGTGGTTTATGGCTTCTTCATAAAATCGCAGGTATCTGTGACAGTTTGGCGGAACCTGTCTTTTTAAATTATAAACAACTTTTATAATTCCGTCATAAGCAGGAGTGGTTGAGTTATTAGTAATAAAAATGACACGATGATTTTTGTTCCTTGCAATTACCGATGCAAGATATTTAAATTGTGCAGGAAAATTTCTGTGTATAAATATTATGTTAATTTTTGTATTTCCTCTGGATTACAATCTTGTTATACTATGCCCTGTGCCATCATTGCATTTGCAAGTTTCTGGAATGATGCCAGATTTGCTCCGGCTACATAATTTTTAGGACAGCCATATTTTTCTGCATTGGTTTTGCATTCGTTGAAAATATTAACCATAATTTTGTCGAGCTTTTGTTCAACTTCTTCAAACGTATAGTAATATCTCATACTATTTTGTGACATCTCTATTGCTGAAGTTGCAACACCACCGGCATTAGCTGCTTTTGCGGGTGCTATAAGAACACCTTTTTCAAGCATATAATCAAGCGCTTCTTGCGTTGTTGGCATATTTGCGCCTTCTCCAACCGCTATAACACCATTTTTCACAAGTTTTTTGGCGGAATTTAAGTTTAATTCATTCTGGGTAGCACAAGGCAGTGCTATATCTGTCTTTATTCTCCAAATAGGTGAATCTTCATTTGTTTTTTCAGTATATTCAGCTTGCGGATGAACTCTGAGATATTCTTTGATTCGACTTCTTTCAACCTCTTTTATTTGTTTGATAAGAGCCAAATCTATGCCGTTTTTGTCATATATACATCCGTTTGAATCGCTCATGGCTACAACTTTTGCGCCATAAGACATTGCTTTTTCGCAGGCGTATATAGCAACATTACCGGAACCGGATATAGTAACGGTTTTGCCCTGTAAACCTTGCCCGTTGGCCTTTAACATTTCACGAACATAGAAAAGTAAACCGTAACCGGTTGCCTCTTTTCGTGCAAGAGAGCCGCCATAACAAATATCTTTTCCTGTCAAAACGCCGCCTTCATAAGAATTTCTGATTCTTCTGTATTGTCCGAAAAGATATCCGATTTCTCTGCTTCCGACTCCTATATCGCCTGCCGGTACATCTACATCTTGTCCTATGTGTCTGTATAGTTCAGTCATAAAACTCTGGCAAAATCTCATTATTTCGTTATCGGATTTCCCTTTAGGGTCGAAATCAGAACCGCCTTTTGCACCGCCGATAGGAAGACCGGTTAGTGCATTTTTAAAGATTTGTTCAAACCCAAGAAACTTCATAATACTCTGGTTAACGCTCGGATGGAATCTCAAACCGCCTTTATAAGGACCGATAAGAGAGCTAAACTGTACTCTGTATCCTCTGTTAACAATGACTTCGCCTTTATCATTTACCCATGGAACTCTAAAGGTTATAATTCTCTCCGGTTCAGTAATTCTTTCAAGGATTGCTGCTTTCTCGTATTCCGGATGTTTTTCAAGTATTTGTTCAACTGAACATAAAACTTCTTTTATTGCTTGTAAATATTCAGGTTCGTGTGAATCACGCTGCTCTATATTACTTATAACTCGATTTAAATATTTATTCATATATTAATTCTCCAACTTTTCTAAATAATTATATTACAAAAATTTCAAAGTTTTAAAATTTACACCCCCCTTAATAAATATTCACAATTTTAGTATACAAAATGAGTGTTATATGGTATGATATATCGTAGTAGAATACATAAAAATTTTTGAGGATATATGCGATAAAAGGCTTAAATATTTGAATATGAGAGTTGTCCGGTAGGTTATATGTGCCGGAATGTCGTATATATATAAAAAAATAGAAAGTTAAAGGTGCAGTATGAACAGTGCATTATTGGTTGTTGCCATAATAACAGCTGTAATACTTGCTGCTGTCATTGTCATACAGAGGGTTAAATACAACGCTCTTGTACGTCAGACCGATGCAAGCATGCATGATTTACAGGAAAAAGAGGCAATACTCCAAAAAGAAGCCATGATTAAAGCTAAAGAAGCTTTACAAAGTGAAAGAGAGCAGTTAAATGAAGATGAAAGAGAACGCAGGAGAGAATTTGCACAAATAGAAAGCAAGCTTTCGAAGCGTGAAGATATGCTCGAAAACAAAATTCAGGAAATAACCGACAAAGAAACCGAGCTTGATAAAATGAAGGACAAGCTTATTGAAAAGGAAGATTTACTTGATGAAATAACACAAAAAAGAACAGCTGAACTTGAACGAATTGCCGGAATGTCAACCGAAGAAGCCAAGAATATGCTTCTTGAACAGTTAAAAACTGAATTGGCTCAGGAGCAAATGCAGTTGATTCGTGAAAATGAAGCTAAGATTAAGGAAGATGCGATTGAAAAATCAAAAGAAATTCTTTCGACAACTATGCAAAGATGTATGATGGACCAGGTTGTAGAATCGACAGTTTCTGTTGTTTCTCTTCCAAGTGACGAAATGAAAGGTCGTATAATTGGACGTGAAGGAAGAAACATAAGAACTTTGGAAACTTTGACCGGAGTTGATTTGATTATTGACGATACACCAGAAGCGGTCGTGCTTTCATCTTTTGACCCGGTAAGACGAGAAATTGCTAAAGTTGCTTTGGAAAAACTTATACAAGACGGCAGAATTCATCCTGTCAGAATAGAAGAAACCGTCGAAAAATCTAAAGAAGAAATCGAACGCAAGATAATGACTGAAGGTGAAAACGCAGCTCTCGATATGGGTGTTATGGGTTTGAACAAAGAACTTATCAAAAATCTTGGGCGTTTATATTACAGAACAAGTTACGGACAGAATGTTCTTAAACATTCTCTTGAAGTAGGTCATATAGCAGGAATGCTTGCGGCTGAGCTTGGTGCAAATGTTGCGATAGCAAAACGTGCGGGCTTGTTGCATGACATTGGTAAAGCAGTTGACCAAACTCAGGAAGGTACACATATACAGCTCGGTGTGGAATTAGCCTCCCGTTACGGCGAAAAACAAGAAGTTTTACATGCAATCGAGGCACACCACGATGATGTTACAGCAAATACAATCGAAGCTGTGCTTGTAAAATTGGCAGATGCTATTTCAGCCGGCAGACCAGGAGCAAGACGTGATACTCTTGAAATATATATTAAACGTCTACAAAAAATTGAAGAAATTGTAAATGCTTATGAAGGCATCAGGCAGTCTTTTGCAGTTCAGGCAGGCAGAGAAGTCCGCGTAATTGTTGAATCCGAAAAATTTGATGATTTAGCGTCACAAAAGCTGGCACGTGATATTGCAAAGAAGATAGAAGACGAACTGGATTATCCGGGGCAAATAAAAGTAACTGTTGTTCGTGAATTTAGAGCAACGGAAGTGGCGAAGTAATTAAAAGGCGCAGGTGCCTTAAATAAAAATGGACATAAAAAAGGTAATATTTTTAGGTGATATAACAGGAAGACATGGCCGCAATGCGGTCAAGTCTTATCTGGATACACTTAAAAATGAAACGTCAAAACCTATTGTAATAGCGAATATTGAGAATGCATCTCATGGATTCGGACTTACAAAAAAGAATTATGAAGATTTATCGATTGCCGGAATTGATTGTATGACTTCCGGCAATCATATTTGGGATAAAAAAGATATCTATGAGTATATTAATACAGCCAATAACCTTGTTCGCCCGATAAATTATCCCGAAGGGACTCCCGGTAAAGGTTCTGTAATTTTTGAAATTGAAGGAGAGAAAATCGCAGTAATAAATGCGTTAGGACGTGTTTTTATGCCTCCGGTTGATTCTCCGTGGCAAATAGTTTCTGAAGAAATAAAACATTTAAAAGATGAAGGTGTGACCAGTATTTTTATTGATTTTCATGCTGAAGCTACGGCAGAAAAAGTTTGTTTTTCAAAATATTTGGCAAATGAATTTAATACTACGGAGAATGCTTTGATAAAAGGATTTTTCGGGACACATACTCATATCCAAACAGCAGACGAACAAATAATAAATGGAATGGCATATATTACTGATGTTGGATTTTGCGGTTCGCCGGAAGGCGTTATCGGTATGGAATTTTCTACTTCGCTTAAACGTCTTACAACCAGCCTTCCTGAAAGATATGAAGTGGCGCAAGGCTCCTTATCTCAAATTAACGGTGTTGAAGTTTTAATTGATAAAACAAAAGCAACACATATTAAAAGAATTAATTTTGTAGTTGATAATAATGAAAATAATAAGGAGGTCGACCTTGATACTGGCGGTTGATAAAGGAGGTGTGGAATGAAAGGAGATTTTCATATTCACACTTATTATTCAGATGGTGTATTTTCGCCTGAAAAGATTGTTGATTTGGCATCAGAAGCAGGATTAGAAGTAATTGCACTGACTGACCATGATAATGTACTTTCACATGATGTTGCTCAGAAACATATTGATGAAAATAATCTTAATCTCAAGTTGATACAAGGCATTGAGGTCAATACGCTATACAAAGAATATGAAGTTCATATTTTGGGCTATTTTCCGGATATAAATGACAGCGATTTTAGGAATCTTTTGAAAGTGCAACAGCAGGCTCGTATAAAGCAGACAAAAGAAATCCTTGCGCTTTTGAACAAAAAAGAAAGTATAAAAATTAAATTTGAAGATGTAAAAAATATGGTTGCAGAAGGCGGTTCAATAGGTCGTCCGCATATAGCAAAAGCAATAACAAATGTTGGCGGAACAAGCAATGTAATGGAAGCTTACAAAAAATATATTCATAGAGATTCCCCGGTATATGTTGAAAGAAAAACCGTTTCACCGTTTGATGCAGTTGAAGTAATATATGATTCCGGCGGAATACCTGTTATAGCACATCCTTATGATATAGATATAGCAGAGGATTTGATAAAAGACCTTATGAATTACGGACTTGTGGGAATTGAGGCTTATCACAGAAAACACTCTCCGGCTATTGTTGAATATTTTTCATCAATGGCAGAAAATTTGGGGTTAATTGTTACAGGCGGTTCGGATTTTCATGTTCCGAATATTATGAACGGACAAATTATACTGGGTAAGAACTTTGTCCCTGAATGGATATATGATAAACTTATAGAAGCTAAAAAACGACGTGATTTAGCAGATTAAATTCAGATAAATTACGAAGTTTAACAGGAGATTGAATGAAAAAAAACGGATTTACTATAGTAGAAGTTTCGATACTTTTTGTAATCTTTTTGATAGTTGCATTTTTGGTTGCACCTCTTTCCATGGATGATACAATGCAGGCAAAAAACACTTCAAGATGGCGTGGTGTGCAAAGCGATTTTATTAATATTATCTATTCAGTAAATACTGATTTAGAAGAAAATAAAACAAAATTTGAAGATGCTTTTGTCAAAGTTTTGGAAAGTAATATTAAAAATGACCAGAAATCTTACAGAGTTACTTTTATGAACGGAACCTATCCTAATGATACATACAGATTTAAAGATTTTAAGAATACCCATGCAAATGCTACGCTTGCATTTAAATTATTTGATAACCCGCAAGACGGTATTCTTGGTGTTTTAATGTATGATGTCAACGGAAAATCCAGACCGAATGTTTGGGGCAAAGATGTTTTCGGAATGAATATTTATAGGGATAAATTTGAACCGTTTTGTAAATCAGATACAATAAGCGTTCAAAAACAAGATTGCTCCAAAAACGGTACAGGGCTTTGTTGCTCCAGTTATTATTTAATGGGAGGAAATTTTGACTAAAGAGATTAGAAATATATGTGTATTTGCTTCAGCATCTAACGATTTGGCGGAAGTTTATTATAAAGATGCACAAAAACTTGGTGTATTGATTGCGGAATCTGGGTACGGCCTTGTGTATGGCGGAAGCCGAAGAGGATTGATGTATGCCTGTGCGGGTGCTGCAAAACAGGCCGGAGGGAAAGTCTATGGTATTATGCCTGAAAAGCTTGCAAATATTGGTTTGGCGAATCCGGAAGACTGTGATGAGTTTTATGTAACAGAAGGTATGAGAGAAAGAAAAGCGAAACTCGATGAGCTTTCTGATGCAGTTATTGCGATTGCGGGCGGTTTTGGTACACTGGAAGAAATTTCGGAAATGATTACCCAAAAGCAGCTTGGTTATTCCAATAAACCGATTGTAATTTTAAATACAAATGGTCTTTATAATCCGCTTGTGGCTTTCTTTGAAAATGTTATTAATCAAGGTTTTGCTGATAAACAACTAAGAAGCATTTATCATATAGCAGATTCACCTGAAGATGCTCTTGATTATATAAAAAACTACCACAGCGAAGGGGCATATGTTAAATACAGATAATATTTTTAATTATTCTATATAGATATTTTAAGAAATGTAAATCGCTAAAACCCCAATTATTACTATATTAGTATGATTAATCTATAACTTTAGTATAAAATTTTCAAAAAACATTAAAGTTTTTAAAAAATGTGCCGTTATATATTATATAAAGTTATTTATGTAGGAAGGATTATTCATGACTGATAAAGAAGAAATGGGCGCATCACTATTTTCCAGAACGATTGACATAATGGAAAATGATCCTCTTGAAGAAATTTTTGCACTGAATATGGGTGATTTTATATCTGAGTATTTAATTTCGAAAGATTTGGCTGACAAAATAGGAAAAAGTGCCAAAAATAAAACCGAAAAACTCAAATCCCAGCTCAAAGAACTTGTTTCAATATATTCGCTTGATAATACACTCTGTGTACTTGGCTTTGATTCAAAAGATGAATATGTCATCTATAATTCTATTGCAAAAACTTTGACTCAGATACTTGATGTTGATGCATGTCATATATATTTAACGGAAGAATTTACCAGAGGGCTTACTTTTGATAACAAATTCCTCGGACTTGTTGGTTCTTCGGTTGATTTTGATGGCGATATTTATTCTAAAAAAATAGGTTATTCTGAAGGGGAAGAATCTGTTGTGGTAGAAGCTTTTAACTCGCTTGAAAAAATACAGATTAAAGACGTTTCAAAAATATCAAATTTTGTTCCAAAAATTGAACTTAAAGAACAAGACGTAAAATCGCTGGCTGTAGTTCCAATGCATAATAATGCATACATTGTAGGCGTTATTGTAATTGAAAACTACAAAGAAAAAAGCATTAAACGTCCTTATATGAATCTTATCGAAACTATAGCAAGACTTTTTGGTACTTCAATGCACCTTCAGAAAGCTGTCGAAAGTGCGGAAGGTTTAATCGCTGATGAATCGATTGTGCCGGAAGAATTACAGCAAATGCGAGCAGAGCTGACCGCTTTAATAGGTGATTTAGGCAGTAATCAGCAGGCATTTGTTGAAAAACTTGCGAAAGCTGTCGATGAAAAGGGTCAGTACAAGGTTTCACATTCTCAGAACACTGCTGAACTTTCCAAAAAGATTTGTAAAAATCTTGGTTTAAACGAAAAAACTACAGATTTGGTATATTATGCAGGGCTTTTGCAAAATATAGGTAAAATTACTCTGCCGGAATCACTGTTTGCTAATAAGGGCAAGTTATCTAAGGAAGAATGGGAAAAACTCCAAAACCATCCGAATGTTGGTGTTAATTTACTGATGAATATCAATTTCTTATCAGAAGTTATTCCTTATATCCACTATCACAAGGAACGTTGGGATGGTAAAGGTGAACCGGAAGGGCTCAAAGGTAATTCAATTCCATTTGGTTCAAGAATAATTGCTGTTGCCGATGCTTATACGGCTATGACGTCAGAACGTTCATACAGAAGCGCTATGTCAAAGGAAGATGCACTAAAAACAATGAAGGAAGAATCCGAAATCAAGTGGGATCCGGTTGTTGTCAATGCATTGTTTGAAGTTGTTGAATAATATATTTAAGACATAGATTTATTTGTTTTAACGGATTTTTTAGGCTTAGCTTTTGGAATCTTTCTCCATGAAGTTCCTGTCCACACGTATTTGTCGGAATTTTCACTACTATTTTTTAAAATTCCGCATTTTTTATAAGTCTTATTTCTTTCAGTTTTATGTATTTTCCCTGTAGGTGTCATATATAATTCTGAATTATGCGGGATTCCTTGGGTTTTGTAAGGATCCATAACAGTAACTATCTTTTTTGAATCTTTTGAATAGATAGTTGTATATAAACCGGTTTTAGGATTAACAAATGTTACCGCAGGTTCACCGCTAATCATTGATACCAAATTTTTATCTCCGCCTTGAGCGATTTTTTCATCAATTTCTGCGAACATGCTGTCATAATATTCTTGAGTTCTTTTCACAAAATTAGAAACCGGTTTTTCCGCATTTTCTAATTGTGTAACAGACATTTCTGCTTTCTGTAGTTTCCCGGCTGCTTTTTTATCTATTTCTCTGAAAAGTTTTGTGTAATAATCCTGACTCTTATGTGCCATATCAACCGATTTGAATTTGTTGTATAGATTCTGATAATTTCCGGTAAATGAAACTGTTTGCATTATTTAACTCCTTTCACACAATACGTATCTATCTAAAACAACTGAACATTTAAAATTGCTTGAAATGTAAGCAATATTTACAATACTTAATATTGAAAATGTTTTGTTAAGTTTTGTAAAATTTTTCTTAAAATGCGCAATTTTTGTTTACAAAAATACTTAATATATATACGAGTTATATATACGAATAAACACAGAAAGGAGCAACTATGTCGCTATTAGATCCACGTGTTAATAAGAATCAATTAGAATCAACCGGAGCATTTATGGCTATGGGTAGATTTGAACCATTACCTCAACAGACTGAACCTGAAAAAGTAGATCCGTTTAAGGAATCTACTAAGCAACATCCGGGTGGTATTTTTACAGCATAAAATAGTAAAACAATAAAATGTATAACAGACAACCTCGGTGATGAGGTTGTCTGTCTGCGTATTTATTCAATGTTACATGATAGCTAATCTCTTACTTTTTGTCTGTATACATGACCTTTTCGGTCTTTTTGTATATTTGGAGTATTTATTTCAAAAACATAAGCACTACAAGGAGCTAAATTTACTCTCAATTCTCCCTTTGTGACCTGAAATTCACTTTTTTCACCATAAGAAGGAGCCATATTAACGAGTTTTTGTTTTGATTTCAATCCCGGAATAAGAACGGTACCTGTAACATTACGATTTGGATTTTTATTTGCAATGATTACAGCTGTACGGCCTTTATTATGTCTTGCAAAGGCAATAATCTGGTCGTTTTTATCATCATTTTTATCAAGTTCTATAAAGCTGCTGTATCTGCTTGCAAACAAATCTTTATTTTCTGAACGCATTTTTAATGTTTCACGAATTACTCTTTCTATGTCAGGATTATTTCCGCCAGGTTTTCTGGAAAGATTGAAAATATCAAGCTGATTTTTGTGGTTGTACATTGTATGGTTGTCAGTCATTGTTTCCGGACTTGTACTTCCCGCATATTTATAATCGTAATAATCACCGGTCTGGAACCCGTCTACAAAATATGGATTACACATCGGTATGGTTGATTGAATAATTGTAGTCATATTTGAATATATTTCACCGCCGTGAGTCATTGCTGATTTGTCGTCGTGGGTTGTAAACGAACCCAGACAGGTTTTTCCTGCCGGCAATCTTTTTGAAAGAGCAAGATTTAATTTTACATAGTCATTGAACTCTTTTGCCGTACTCCATTCATGGAAAATGTGATATTGTCCGTAAAATTCGTCGAAACCTGCTCTTAAAGAATCTTCAGGTCTATCATAAGGCATATTCACTTGAGGAGATGCACATTCATAAGTGTATGATTCTGCAAGCCATGCAAACTCGTTGTCCAGTTTATGAGAATACGGTATTAATATATCCCAGAATTCAGGCGGTTTTGCTCTTGCAACGTCGGCACGAATACCGTCGATTCCCAAGTCAACACAAGCTTTAACATACTGTTTGTGCATTTCAAGCAGTTTCGGATTAAGCGTACGTTTTGTTTCATCTTCCCAGGGATTGAACATTCTTATATCTGTCCAGCCCTGAGGTGTTTTATCTTCGCCGTTTCTTCCGAATGCCATCAGTTCAGGCTCTGCTTCAAATAAATCAACAGAGGCACAACTCGGTAAATCTATCATGACTTTTATATTGCGCTTGTGGCATTCATCTATAAATGCTTTAAATTGTTCATCAGGCGTTCTGCTGTCGTTTTTGTCTATCAAAACCGGGTCAATTGCCAAATGGCCGTCATTTGTGACAAGTTTTGCCGGAGCATAGATTGAACCTGCCGTTCCCAAAGCTTTTTTCTTACCGGGAGGATGTATCGGAAGCAGATGTATTGTATTGAATCCGTCATTTTTAAGCTCATCAAGCCTTTCAATAGCGCTAAGGAATGTACCCGGTTTTTCGCCTTCGGATAAAATAATTTTTTCATCATCGTTTTTATCCACTGCAGTAAAAGTTCTTGGTGCTATTGCTATCATTACTGATTCGTTATTTTGAATCATTGTTCTCAAATTGTTTTTGTATTCGGGATTGCTAATTTCTCTTTTTGTGACTTTATTAATCTTGATTGAATTTGAGACAGCTTCACTTTGAAGGTATGAATCCAATGCACTACTCTGATTCGATGCAAAAGGTGCAGGTTTTTCTTTGACATCTGAAGATGCCCTGAATGTAAGATATTTAGCTGTAGTATTAGTTAAAACGCTATTTATCGTTATCATGTTTCACCCGCTTTTGATTTTTTGATTTGCTGTTATCAATTTGTTGTATATTATTTTTATTTTTAATTTTACCAAAACCGAATTGAGCCAGTAATGTAACTCCCAATACAACTCCGGTCATAATACCGACTGTTTTGAGCCACATTCTGTCTGCATGCATTTTCTCAGAAGCCTTTTGAACCATATCGACCGGACTTTGAGCTACAAGATTAAATTTTGCTTCATTTGTTTTGGCAAAATCGCTGTAATTTCTTGATATATTACCGTCTAATATGTGATTTGGTTTTGTAAAATCAGTCGGATCATTTGCTATTATGTTTTTGAACCTTGTTATATATCTCTGTAGTCTTGCTACAATACCTTCATCGACTTCTTTTAACGCTCCTTTGGTTGAATCGGTTAAAACACCTTTTTGAATAGTTTTTCCGTAATTCTGCGCTTCTGCTGTCCAGCCGATATTATAAAAATCTCTGTATGTATAGGGATTTTCTATTCCCAATTTCATTGTAAAATCAGAAATGGAACCTTTGAGCAAAGAATCTTTTATTGTTTTTTCGATTTTGCTTACGTATTCTTTATCCTGTATCGAGGAAAGTTTAATAAGTTCATCAGGATTTGCGGCACGTTTATAAAAATCTATCGTTTGCATAATTCTGTTGAAAGAATTTACTTCGCCCTGATATCTGCTTATTAAACGGCTTATTTTTATATTTTTTAGTGTAGCTTTGTCATTAGCAAAATATTTCATAGCTTCGATTTCGTTCGGATTTGCGTGGGTATATTTATTTTCACTTATTCCTTCAAGAAGTTTGTATAAATCTTCTTTGCTCTCAATTTTTATAGTCAGAGCACCTTTTGATATAAGTTTGGAAGTATTTTCTCCCACACTGCTCTCAATAAGACTTTTTGCCGTATTATTGTATACATTTTCTATTCCGGTAATCAAATTTTTTATGTGAGAACTATCTTGTGCTTTGCCATGCAAAGTATTTTCCATATCCGACATAATTTTGCCTAATTTTTTAAACATTTCCTTGTATTTTGCTTCGTTTTGGCAAAGGGAAGAAATTTTTTCGTCAAGAATTTTTTGTGTATAAGCTTTGTCATTACTCATACGCTTATAATCTTTAGGCGAAATATCCAGGTATTTCATAAGTGTACTTTGGAATTTATTATAATAATTTGCGAGTACAGAATCAGGCGTATGCTCAAATTTGAAATTGATACAGTTATCAAGTATCTCGGCTTTTTTCTTAAAGTCACCAATTATATTTGCAAACTTTGTAAGTTTTTCTGTCGATTCTTTTGTAATAATTTTACTGTTTTCAGCTTCAAAAGCATTTTTAAATTTAATAACATTTGAATGCAAATAATCTTTATGTTTTGCACCTTCACCGCTTAAAGCTTCAATTTTACCATTCGAGAATTCAAATATTCTTGTTTTAAGCTGTTCGAATTCATTTCCTGTCAGTTCAATACCTTTACTTATCTCTCCGTCAGGTTTAATTTGTTTAATAATATTTTTGATTTCCTGTTCCGTCGGTAATATGTTTTTATATATAAAGTCAGTTTGTGCTCCAAGCATAGCATTTCCGGCTTTTTCATACATTGTTTTAAGTATTTTTTCGTCAATTATTACTCCACTTCCTCCGGATAAAAGTTTTTCTATATCTGCTTTTATTCCTAAAGCCAATCCCGAATCAGTCTGTTGAGTTAAAAGTTCTGTAATTCTGTTCAGTTCGTCATTAGGTAAAAGTTTTCCTTCATATTTTGAAAGAATCCGTTTTACACTGTCACCTAAAGAATTATTTACTTTACCAATTTCAGCATTTTCGCCGACCTGAGCCAGCATTGATTCTATTTTGGCATTATATTTTGCATTTCTTGCTTTTTCGACTCCGGGAGAAACAATATATTTTTCAACTCCGCTACAAACAAGTGCTGTAATGAGAGGTGTCGCAAACCCTGCTGTTAACATCCATAAAGTGTTATTCTGTGTTGCAATCTTGCGCATTTGTTCTTTAATCAGGTCATGCCTGTTTTTAATATTGCGCGGGATTCCCATTTTATCACCGATTGTATCTAAATCCTCGTCTTTCAGCTTTCCGTTATACATATCGTAAGGGATATAATTGCTATCCTGAAATACGGATTTTTTCCGCCCTTGGTCATCTATATATTCTTTGTCAATATCAAATCCATGAACGATTCTCGCAGGAGCATTTATAGCCAATTTCGGATAAACTGACATTGCTGTCAGGAATGTCGCAAGTCCTATGTATTCCATTAATCTTACTTTTGGATTTGTAGTTTGTGTTGCAAGATAAGTTGCAATTGCTATTCCGCCGAGTCTTAATCCTACATCATTTAGTCTGCCGAGCTGATGGTCATTTGCAGTACCAATATAACCGTTTTTTAGGGATTTTATATCATATTTAATATCTTTAAAGAAATATTTTGTTCCTGTGATTAAATTATCATCAACCAAATATCCTTCAGGCGGAAGCGGTTTTGTTCTTTTTTTTGTGCCGACACGACCTTCAGCCTCAAGATAAGGCTTCACATTCTTCTCGGAAGAATCTGCCTTGAAATTGATATTCAATTGTATCGGTCGTATTGTCATAATTACATCACTATAGTTTTTTTAGTTCTGTCTATTGTTTCTTTGTTATTATTTTTTGCCATGGTTTTGGCCCTGATAATTGTATTTAATGTCAGGCCTGCTGTTGCAATTGAAGCCAGCATTATTAATAATTTGCCGGCATGCTTCGATAAACCGCTGCTGCCAGCATTTCCTTTCCACATTTGTCCGAAAGATTTGAAAAATGAACCTATAAGCGCACCTGTTATTTTTAAAGTATTCTTGCATGTATTCAAAATTCTTCCGCCGAGGTTTTTAATAAAACCGGCATCTTTATTCGGAATAAATCTTTTTCTGTTTGTAAAAGAACCGAAGAAATCATTCCAGCTGTTTTGAATTGCCATTCCAACACCAACTGCTGCCCAGCAATATGAAGAAATACTTTTTGCGGTATTGGTTGTTGCAACAATATTTTGTATTACAGGAGTTGTTTCGGATACAGGGTCATTAAGATTCTCTCCCATGCCTAATCTTTTAGTCACTTTGTCATAATACTCTTTATTCAATAAATCTTTCCGGAAAAATTCTTTGCTGTCAAAAACTTTTCTTTGCTGGTGTAAAATTTCAATATTTGCATTTTCACCGGTTCCCGTTGGTAAAGTATAGGTTACGTTTTCGTAAGGCATTTCCACATCTACGCCTGTAGCATGTTTTACGGGTTTTGTAACAAGATGTTTGGAAAATCCTTTCATTAATCCGTATAATACGACTCCAAGTCCCATCTTTCTTCCGTAGCTGGCAGCTTTATCTTTTGGGAATAGGTTTAAATGCTTGTTTGCCGCATTAAATACAAACATAAGAGTTGCACTACCTGCCAAGTATGGGATTATACCCATAGCAAGAAATTCATAGAAGTTTGAATTTACATCTCCTTTCAATCCTTTCAAGGGATAATCTATTAAAGCGCTTGAAACTTTCTGTGAGTTTTGTCTTAATCTGGTTCTGGCATTGTTAGGCAAAATACGTGACTTTTCATCAGACTGTTTTTGGGTTTCAGTCTGATTAGCCATATAACTAATTTCGTTTTTGGAATAAGTCACAGATTTGAGCATATAAATCCCTAAAATACTCTTTTATACATAACCGTCTAAAAATTTTTTTTGCTATGCAAAAATACAAAATTTACATTTTTTTACATTACTACATACACTACCTGTCAAGTACATGGAAGAATCACATCCCCTAAAATTAAGTCGATAACCCGGTCTTAAACAGCGGAGCTTCACTGTTTTTCATATAATAAAAGCCGATAATAGTCGGACTTGAAATGCCGAAGGCACCATTTTTCTTCCAAGCTTTAATAGATAAGCCGATAAAGGGACTTGAACCCTTGACCTACTCATTACGAATGAGTTGCTCTACCAACTGAGCTATATCGGCTTACGTATATAGTATAACTTAAACATCATAATCTTGCTATGATTTCTTTTGTAAAATTCTTTAAGGAATAATTCCCGCCTAAGTCGCAGGTTTTGATATCTGCTCTCAATGTTTCAAAAAGGGCATTTCTTATCCTTGAAGCGGAATCTTTCATTCCTATATAATTCAACATTTCAGAAGCTGACAAAAGAAGTGCGGTCGGATTTGCTTTATCCTGATTTGCAATATCAGGCGCAGAACCATGTACAGGTTCAAAAACGGCATAATCTGTACCTATATTTGCGCCTTGTGCTACTCCAAGTCCGCCTACCAATCCGGCACACAAATCCGAAACGATATCACCATACAAATTTGGTAATAATAGTATGTCAAATTGATTCGGATTCTGAACCAATTGCATACAGCAGTTGTCAACCAATATTTCTCTGAATTTAATTTCCGGATACTTTTCTCTTACATGTCTTGCGCTATCCAGAAATAATCCGTCAGAAAGCTTACAAATATTGGCTTTTGTGACCACACAAACTTCCTGTCTTTTATTATTTAAGGCATAATTGAATGCAAATTCTGCAATTCTTTCAGATGCAAATCTGGTAATTCTTTTTATACTTTCGGCAGTATTATCATCAATTTGGCGTTCAATTCCCGCATACAAATCTTCGGTATTTTCTCTTACTACAACAATATCCACATTGTTGTAGGGTGTTTTTACATTGGGTAAATTATAGCATGGTCTTAAATTTGCGTATAAATCAAGCTCTCTGCGCAATTGAACATTTATTGAGCGGAACCCTTTGCCGATAGGTGTTGCTGTAGGCGTTTTAAGTGCTATTTTGTTCTTTTTGACAGAATCAAGAACTCTTTGCGGAAGCGGTATACCTTCTTTTTCTGCAACGTCTGCACCTGCTGTTTGAATATCCCAGTCAATATCAGTTCCGGACGCTTCTATAACCTGTATTGCTGATTCTGCAATTTCCGGACCAATCCCGTCACCTTTGATAAGTGTAATTTCCATTATGCTCTTACCGCCTGCTTTTGCTCTATATATGATTTCAATCCGCGTGCCAGCTGGTCAGGGCAGCTTGTCCCTCTGTTTCCGCATGGAATATCCATAAGTTTTTTGACTACATCATTTACATCCATGCCTAAAATAAGTATTTTAATTCCCCCCAGATTTCCCGAGCATCCGCCGATAAATTCTGCATCTAATATCAGATTATCTTTTATCTTAAGCTGCATCAATCTGCTGCATACTCCCTGAGGTACTATTTGTAATGTATCAATACCATTTTCGCTCTCTACTTTAATTTCGCTCATATATACTCCTTATCTCGATTGTTAAAACATTATAGCATGCTGCTTAAATATTTTTCAAATTTATGCCAGTGCATCTAACTTATGTGTTGCATAAATTTTTGAGTAAAGTTTTGTTGCTGCATCTGCGTTGCTTTTACGTGCATATTCAACAACAGCATTCATACCTTTGGAATTAATAGTGCCATCAATTTTTGAAATATCAGGGCTTGTTTTACTTAACATATCTGCTGCAAGCATACTTGTGCTGTATTCCGCAACATCAATGTTTCCGTCGTTATTCAAATCCAAGGGTCTTATAGTATATTCATCACTCGGAAGGAATTTTTTCTCAAAATCTTTGACCGGAATAGAAGTTGTCCCCATTTCTTCTATTGCGGCACCAAACAGAGCTTTTTTATCTATATTGCCATTGTTTACTTTTGGCATGTATCTGTATTCATATTCCAAAGGTGGTAATGATTTTAAATATTTATCGTTATCCTGTACGAAAGCGTGCATTTTTTTTATATTGTTATCAAAACTCTCTTTTGACGGAATAAAATCCAGCATTGGAGGTTCGCCGGAAATCCCGGATTCGACAGTGGATAAAACGAGTTCTTTATGGTTTGCGACTGCATTTCTGCCATATTTTACGGAACTATCATTTATTTTTCCGTCATATCTGCCGTTTATACCGTTAATTTCAAATGTCATACTACCTCCGCACAAATTTGTTATTACATTTAAAACGGCTGAATCTCAAAAATTGCTATCATATTTGAAAAAATTTTTCAAAAAACGTTGAAATACAGTAATAATAAGAAAAAATAATTTTAACAAAACTTAATAAAAAAGGTAGCAAAAAAATTTTTTACGAGGTTTTAACTGATTGAGTACAAGTGGGGTAATAAATGAAATTAGTTAGTATTAAACTCGCAGATAATAATATTGAAACATTTAAAGGCACAAGGACATTAAAAAATACGGTATCACAGCTTGCAAAAAATAATAAATATTCGCTAAACGAGCCGAATCAACGCAATATAACAAATTCTATAAACGAATTAGGGAAAACTTCCGGAGAAAAAACGGTTAAATTTTTATTGGATATAGCATCACGCTTAAAATATGCCACAAATATAAAATTAAAGGACAAACCGATTAATAACTGGAAGGAAATGCTATTGAATGCCGCAGCAGGAGCTTTGGCTATAACTCCTTTTCTTAACAAAACTGATTTTACAAAAAAAATCGAGGAATTGCGTAATATCAACAGCTTAAACACAACTGAGGAAAATATATTAAAACTCAGAAGTGATTTATTAAAAGTCGTTGATATAAATCAGATAAAAAATGAAACGGAAGACGGAATAAAGGATTTTGAAAGGAATCTGGATTATTTTATAGTTTCATCCGAAACTACTTTGGAACATAAAAAATATGTTTTGAAAAAGCTTAATTATTTAATGAGTGATAAATATCAAATTAATCCGCAATTAAAGGATAAAAAATCAATTGTAGCAGCGGAATTGATTAATGATATGGCTATATGTACACCCGGCCATGAAGTACCAAATATTAAAGCAGTAAGCCAGAATCAGCATGGTATTTGCGGTGCTATATCAATTGTAAGAAAGAAAATAGCTTATGAAGACAAGCCTAATTATATCGATTCAATTCTTTCAGAATTGGATGCTACCGATCAGATTGTTGTTTATGACAGAAACAGTCTTGGAAGCGGTAAAAAGACCGTATTAAATAAAGTACCGGTTGATTTTGATGCTGCAATAGCAAAAGGTTATCGTATAATCGATGCATCTTCTGCGATGTGGATGCAAATTGCACATAAATCCGGATACAGCGGTAGAGCTTTAAACAATTATATCCCGTTTGATGAAGAAAATTTTGACATCAACGTGGATTCATTTTTTAATGCCGAATTTGAAGATTTTGAGCTGAAGAATTTACAGGCATACTATCAGGCTCTTTTAAAAGCGGAAGATACGATTAATTCGTACAAAGCAAAAAGAATAAAAACAAAAACAATTAATATTGATAAAAAACACGATTTTAGAAGTAATGTAAAGGCAGCAAAGGACGTAAAGAGCAGGCTTAACAGTATACTTGGGACAATATTGCCTGAAAGTGCAAAAACAGGTCTAAATACCTTAACAAACGGACTTTTTGATCTCAGAGCAAATGCTTCTTATGATATTTCAGATACTGACAAATTCAACTATATTGAAAACGAGGAAGAATCGTCGAAAAAACGTAAAATTAGAGAGTTTCTCGTTCAAAACGAAATCCCTCTAACTTCGCTTGGTGATGATGTCATTGACAGAATCTATGATTTGACAGAGTCTTATCACAGCTTTAGAGATGACACCAAACTCTCCAAAATTAAAAAATATTCTGTTAATAATGCACGGAGCCTTTATGAAATAGCAGCGGGTATAAGATATCAGTTTGTAAAGGGTTTTGAAAACGAAGCACCGCTCAATTATATGATGAAAGATGCCCAAATTCCTAATTTAGAAGATTGTATTATTGCAACTGCTGATAAGCTTATTGAAAAACTAAAAAATAACAGTGCTGATTCCGGTTTAATAATTGACTCATTAGCAAAAAATTCAGGCAAAAAAATAAAAACCCAGAAAGGTGCAATAAGATTTCTTAATGATATAAAACATGAAATGAAGGAAATCACAAGTTCAGGAATTGATGACATTTACAAATCGATTGATTTGCAGGATAGAACCGGTGCAATAATTGATTATATCGACAATATTAAATCAAGCATGTACTACAATCCGGATGAAACGCTGTGCGAATTTATTTCCGGCAGTCTTGGTGTTGAAAATTCTCCTAACAAATTGATAAGAGCTTTGGAAAATATCAAAAACGGATTATTAAACGGTAAACTTACTTACAATGATGTGTTTAACAAGCTTGGCAGTTCTTCACAAATAATTTTTCTGAACAATATCGTTAACGCTTATGTGCATGAACTTTCGCATGGTGATGACAGAGAAGCTGTTGAAAGATTTATAGCCATTAATCATTTGGACATAAATAATTTATCGGAATCTATTGGTGCTGTATTGGATGCTATTGAAAATAACATGATAATGATGGCGGACTTAGTTGAATATAGCGCACAAGTACTGAAAATTACGGATAATGAAGGCAATGTTTTGTATTCACCATATCCTGCGGATATTTTAATTAAACGTATGGAGAATTCAAATTCTATTACTCCAATAAGCGTTTTGAAAGAATTACAATCGCATATGGATAAAGTACAAAAAGACAGAGCTACTAATGAGTTCGACCGACCCAGAGGTAAATTGAAAGACAAATCTTTGTATAAATTTTCTAAAACTGAAAAGAACGCTATTGATGCGATAGAAAGAAATACTATTCCGCTTTCAAGATATATCAATAAGCAACTGTCATACGTTGAAAAATATATAAAAGTGCCCTTGGAAGAATTGAAACGTATGATTGGCGTAAATATGGGTCATTGGTGGGTTGGTAAAGAAGGCACAAGCGGACTTACAAGTGGGGAAAGTATCAGAATACTTGAGTATATAACCGGTCGTCCGCATCATACAACCAGTAATATACTTCGTGCTATAGAACGTATTAAGACCACGCCATACTCAGGCATATCATCGAGTTTTGTATATCATAATCAATCCGGTTCGCATGCTCAGTATATTGCCGATATTCAACCTATTAAATTAAAGGTTTCCGATAACGGAAAAATCGAAACCAAAACAGAAGATGTTTTGTTCCAGGATAATTCTTGGGGAGCAATTGAACACGAAAATACCTGGGTAGATTCTACCGGACTTACCAGAACTGATTACAATGGAAACATGGGTGGCACACTGGGGTATATTACAAATGAAAAATACAGGAACGGGAATCTCGTATCAAGGGTAATTGGTCCAATGATACTTGATGAACAACCTGAAATTATCAATAACCGTCAGTATAAAAAAATTAGAAAAGGTGATTTGGAAGGATATAAGTCGCCTCAATATACAAAAATCGCAATTGACGGGAAGTCGCCTGATGTAAAAGAATTGGCTACATCAATATATGATGCTGTATTTACACCAACTTCAGACTTGATGAAAAGAATGAAAAAATTTGCTGAAAACATGACTTATGAGGAAATAAATTCTAGGTTAAATCGCTTGAAAAATCCAAATTTGAGATGGAAAACGGTAAGCGATAGATTAATTAACAGAATGACAAATGAAGAATATAATCCGGTTCAGACGCAAGAAGAATATGAAAACCTTGCAGATACAGACATATTAAAGATAACTCTTGAAAAAGCTGCATTAATAGGTAATTATCCGCTAGACGATATTCGTTCAAAATTGGTGAATATTAAAGACGTAAAAGAATTGGAGCATTTTAGAACTCTTCAAAGACAAAGAGCTTTAAAAGAATTTGAGTATTCTTTCGGCAAAAATATCAATATTGTTGACTTCTTGGCAGACAATGTAACAGAAGAGGATTTGGATACATTAAAAGCAATAATTAAAAAATATGGCATTGAAATGACGGATGAAGAAATTGATAACATACTTTATTCCGATATAGCAATTGAAAATGATGAATTTGACGGCAGTATAAAAAATACCATTAACATATTTGTCGATAAGGTGTACAAGAATTTTGCCGATAAAATAACTAATGATTCAATTCATGATGAATTTACCGAAGTTCTCAGACAGATTTTTGCAGATAAGTTATATTTTAATAAATCTGATATAGATAATTTGGAGATTCAGCACATAATTAAGTTTATTGATAGAGTATACAACCCTGCAGATGATAATGAACTTGTCAGAATATACAGGGATCTGCAAAATATGACCAAAGAAGAGTTTAAGAATAATGTTGAGCCGTATTTAACGAATACTGATTTGAATATCAAAGAAGAAACCGGATACAGTCTTTTGAAAAGGGTTCAGCGTTATGAATCTTCCGCAGAAAATAAGATTATTAATACAGTCTATGCAGATGAAATTAACGATAATATACAAAAATCAAAACCATACAATGAATACACAAATTATAAACTTAACAGAACAGTAAAAACACTCGCAAAATATACATTTGATACTGCATACCGGGAAATGAGCCATGACCTTTCAATGCTTACATTGGCAAAAAGTTTTGATAAATACAAAGATGCAAACATTGATAAATATGATGCGTATCCGGCTTATCCAAAAGTAGATTATATGTCGGATTCTATGTTCGATATTTTGATTGAGTCATTAATAGAACCAATAGAAGAAACGGTTGAACATCTTGTAATTCCGAATAAATTACACAATTTTTATAAGCTTTCTGATGAATTGCAGGAATTTTCAAAAAATTTAAATGATGATTATATATTAGATGAAAAAGAATATTCAAAATTACATAATATACTGGGGAAAATTTTAGAATTATCCAGTGTTGACGAAATTGATTCCAAAATCCAAAAAGCTTCAGACAAGGCTGTAAAGATTCCTCATGGTGAGAAAATAAAAGCTTATAAAAAATATTTCAAAACCATTATGAAGGGAATTGACTCATATAAAAAAGAAGCTCCTCCTGAAGCTATAGAAGATGAAATAAAATATTCAAAAGAAACTTTGGAAAGAAAATCTAAAGCGATGACAGAGGTATACATTCGCACAAGATATCAAAATAAATTCTATAAAACATTGCAAATGTATAAACAAAGTCTTATTAAGCAAAAAACAGATACAAGCGGGTATCCGCTTGCGGACTTTTACAGAATAAAGCTTATCAATGAGCTAAAGAATTATATTACATTGCAGGTACCGGAAGAAGCTTTGGACAGGTATGTTCAATCACTTGCTGTAGATTCACCGCTTGCCAAATACAGTTCTTCTTTAGAGGGCGTGATGACACGGGCTTTTGGATTCGCAAAAATGTGTGAAATTCAAAGCATTCTTATGAGTGCACTGGAAAAAGGTATTGAAACAGATGTAAAATCATACTTTGATAAAATCAATATTCAGTTAAAAGATGGTACAAATATACCCATGAGTTCAGCAACAATGATTGCGCATATTGTTCGCGGTCTTATAATTGATAAGCAAGATGAAACGGCTCTTCTATTCCTGGATAAGCTTGGTTTAAATGAAACGTATGTCAAGTATGAAGCAGACAATTTTGATTTTGATGAACTTAAGGGAATGATTTCGGATACTTCTAAGAAACACAAAGGGTATACCAAATTTACTGATACGTTTAATAAACAATACGAATATATTAATCAAGAAATCCAAAACGGGAAAAATCCGGAACGACTGATTAACAATCTTAAAAAAATACTTACCCAATCGGCAAAAGATAATGAAATTGAAAAAGTCCATCTAAATATATTTTTAGCCGGTATAGATCAGTGTAAGAAAATTTGGCGTGAGAATCCGGATATTGACAAAGGAGAAATATTCAGCGCCATAATTTATGAGGCAGCTAAAATATATCAAGATGGAGTGAGCAATTATTTTCAACCAATAAACGACATTTTGGAATCTCAAGAAACAGTAATAAAACTCGTTGACAAAATACCGTTATACAATGACTCTGAAGCTGCAAAAATAAGAGAAGAAATGGACAAAAAATTCATTGAACTGGTTAAATATAGCGAAGAACAGTTGAGCGATTTGCAAGTTGAAGAATAATTTGCTAGAATCACTTTATGGCAGATTTGGTAGAAAAACTTAGAGAAATCGGATTTAACGCTTATGAGGCGAAAGTTTATATAGCTTTACTTAAAAAGTATCCGGCTACGGGTTATGAAGTTTCAAAACTCGCAAACATCCCTCAATCAAGGGTGTATGACACGCTCAAAGTTCTTGAAGAAAAGAATATAGTAGTTTCAAACAACTCAAAACCGGTTTCATATATTCCTGTAAAGCCCAAACAAATATTAAACGGATACAAAAAAAAGCTTGATACGACTTTGAATTATCTTGAAAAACATTTGCCAGAAGTAAAAGATGATTATAACGAACCGATTTTAACAATCACAGGTAAACAAAATATTCAAAATAAAATTATAGAAATTATACGAAATGCCCAGAGAGAGATTTATATTGAAATTTGGTCGCAGGAATACAAAATTTTCGAGAAAGAATTACAAGATGCATATAACAGAAATGTAGAAATAAGAATTGTGGGCTATGATAATTTTCAATCACGTTTCGGGTTAGTATTTGAACATGCTTTTGCAAAAGATATAGAAATGTCATTGGGCGGAAGGATGATTATTATTGCAGTTGATGATTCTGCTGGTGTTATAGGCAAAGTTTCTTCATTAAAAAATACTGATAGTACAAACATAATCTGGACACAAAATGAAAGTATAGTCTTTATAATAAAAGAATTTATAGTGCATGATATGTACCTTATTGATGTTGAGGAAAATTTGGTAGAACAAATGAAATACATATATGGCAAAGGTCTAAAACGACTAAAAGACAAGGTTTTAGGCACAAATTCGCTTTATATGATACATTAATATACTGTTGATTCAACAAAAATATTGTTAAAATATTTATTTGCAACGCCTAGTATATCTGATGAAGAAACGTTATCAATCATTTTTATATATTCAGGCATGAAATCATATCCGAAACCCATTGCTTCAAAAACTGCAATATTATATGCTTTTTCGGAATTTGTTTCCAAAGCAATAATAAAACCGCCTTTTAATCTTTCTTTTGCATCGGCAAGTTCTGAATCTGTGACGAATTCTCTTTTGAGAGTTTCTATTTCGTCATTAATTTTATTTTTTGTATAGTTTAATTTTTCCGGATTGGTTCCGGCATAAACCACAAAACTACCACCTAAGTTTTTGGGAGAATAGGATGAACCAAGCTGATATGCGAGTCCGTCTTGTTCACGCAGACTTCGGAATAATCTTGAACTTAAACCACCGCCCAACATTGTGTTTAAAACTTTTAATGTTACAAAATCTTTTTTATTTGTTACTCCTGCAGTTTGCCAACCGGTGAATAGCCATGCTGTTTGTAAATCGTTAATTTTTATATTAGATTTCTTTGGTGCAGTCAGCTTTGTAACCTGATAGTTTGAATACGTAAATTTGGGTGTCTTTTTTTCTTTAAGTATTGAACCGAAAGACTGTATAATTTGTTCCGGTTCTACATTCCCGTTTACGGAAACAATAATATTTTTTGAATCAAAAATATTATTATAATATCTTAAAACGTCTGCTCTTGTAACAGTAGGCATACTTTTTTCCAAAATTTTGTTTGTATGGGAATAAACACTATTTTCAAAAATAAGAGTTTTATAATTTTCCAGAGCTATATTCATCGGGACATCTCTTTTTTGTTTCATTTTGCTTAATAGTTCTGTACGTTTTTTCTCTAATTCATAGTCATCAAAAATAGCATTATTAATAATTTCATCTAATATATTCAGTGTTAAATCCAAAGATACGGTTGTGGTCTGTACTTTTATTGTAAAGGTATCATCTCCGCAAAACGGAGTGATCTCAATACCGTTTTCTTCCATTATTTTTGTAAGTTCCTGTGCGGAATATTTTTGTGTACCGGTAAGCATTGCAGAAGCTGTAAGCGTACCTTCTCCAATTTTCTTTTCAATAAATTCTCCGCCTTTTGCAATTATGCTGATTGCAACAATATCGTTGTTATTATGTTTACTGACAAGTAAAGTAGATTTATTGTCGATTTCATATTTTTCAATTCCGTTACTTTCGGAGATTTTTTTTGCACTATGTGTGATTGAAGTAGGTTGTACAGGGTTTTCCATACTTTTTGGAAGCATAGCTGATATGGCACTTTTATTAATACCCAAATATTTTTGCGCAGCAGCTTGAATTTCTTTTGAGGTTACTTTATTTATGTTTGTTATGTAATTTTTATAACAATCAGCATTGCCCGTGAGAGCCATAATATACCCGAGTTCTTTAGCTATATTGGAAGTTGATTCCCGTGCATAATATGTTTCCTGTTCAATCATTTTTTTGGCAATATTTAATTCTTCTTCGGTAACTCCATATTTTTGTATCATATCAATTTCATCAAAAATTGCTTTTTCAATTTTTTGTGAATTTGCGGGTAAAAAATTGGCATTGATAAAGAGTATCCCGTCATCTCTGAAGCTTGAGTTGCCGGCAGATACAGAATATGCCAAACCTTTTTGTTCTTTAATATTTCTGTATAATCTGGAAGTTTTTCCACCGCCTAATATTTCACCTAATACATCAAGCGCAAAGGTGTCATTGTTGGCGATAGGGACCCCTCTGAAACCAATCATCATGTAACCTGTTTCCACATCTCCATACTCGATTTTACGTTTTTGAGATGTCAGCTGATGTTCTTTTCTAAAAGATTTTTTAACCGGTTTTTTGTATTCATTGCCAAATGCTTCTGAAACTTTTTTTACAACCGTGGCAGTATCAACATCACCGACAATTAATGTAATCATATTTGATGGCGCATAGAAATTGTTATAATAATCCAGAATTTCTTCACGCCTAATAGTGGAAATAACGTCAGCAGAACCGATGACTCTCCTTTTGTAAGGGTGATGTGTATACATCATTTCATTCAAATTTTCATAAACTTTTTTTGAAGGAGTGTTCAAGTCTTTGGATATTTCCTCAAGTACCACTTTTCGTTCTTTTTCAAGTTCTTTTCTAGGTATCTGTGGATTCAAAAGCATATCCGAATGTAATTCAATAGCCGTATTAAAATATTCTGCGGGGATTGTTATGTAGTAATGTGTAAAATCTTTGCTTGTTGCGGCATTGATTATTGCGCCTTTAGATTCCAATATTCTGTCAAAATCTCCAGCCGGATGCAATTTTGTTCCTTTGAAAAACAAATGTTCCAAAAAATGAGCGACTCCGCTGTTGGAATCAGATTCATTTACGGAACCGGTTTTTATCCAGGTGTCAATTGTTACTATAGGATTATTTTTTACTTCCTGCACAATAAGCGTTTGCCCGTTTTGTAGCTTATGAACCGTAAAATCCGCTGCCTGAACGCACACAGAAAACAACAATACAAACATTAAAGTAACAATGCGTTTTAGCATTTAAACCTCCCCATAAAAAACATTTATCATAAGAATATAATATTATATAATCGAAAAATTTACCAGCTAGCCTTGGTGACATAAAAAATAGTTTATGTTAATATAGCCTCATAATGAAAAGGTTTTTAACATTAGCCCTTATAGTTTTATGCTGTGCGCAAATAAATACGAATGTTTTTGCGCATGATGAGGAGGAATTGGCTTTTTTTCATCCGGTAAAAATATCCTCTGATAAACCGTTAAATATTACGGATTGTGTTTCACTTGCTTATCAGAACAGCCCCAAAATAAGACGTCAGAAATATAATTTGGACATAGCCAAAAGTAATTTGGGAATAGCACGTTCGGTATATTTTCCTGTAATAAATGCGGGTGTCGGAATATACAATGAATACAATTCCGACAGCATATATTATGATAAACATTACAGAGATTTGCCTTCTGTCGGTGTCAGTGTAAATAAGATGGTTTGGGATTTCGGTAAATCTACAGCCAATATTAAAATGGAAGAATTTTATAAAATAGGCGCAGAATATGAGTTTATGGACAGTCTGTGCAGTACGTTGTTTGATGTTAAACGTAAATATTACAATGTTTTGCGAACAAAAGCTGTATATGAAATTGCACAGGAAAATATGAGAATGCAAGTCCAAATCGAAAAGATGATGGAAGGTAAACATCCTGACTGGGATAATGCAGGCGGTGTAATGAGTGCGAACAGGCTTCAGCTTATCGGGGCTTTAGATGCGTATAAGAATGCAAAAGTAGATTTGAATAATTCTATGTATCTTGATAAATATACGGATTTCAATATTGAGGAGACAGATACATTCAGTTATTATGTGCCTGAAAATATGGAAACATGGAAAAAAGAGCATTCTGTTCATGAAAAACAAATTTTTCCGTTTGAAAGAAAAAACGCTCCTTCCATCGCTTATAAAAACAGTCCGGATTTGCATGTTTTAATTGCAACCAAAAGAGCGATGGCACAGGCACTAAAATATGTTAAGAGAATGTATTTACCTGAAATCAATGCAAATGTCGGGTATGGCTATAACAATACACTTAGGACTTCAAACAACAGCCTTCTTGTCGGTGTCAGTATGGAAACAGGTGTAAATCTAATGGAGTTAAAACACAGTATAAAAGGTGCTGACGCCCAACTTTCGCTGGCGCAGAATGAAATAGATTTGTTCAAAAAAGATTTATACTATGAAATTCAGCGGGCTTATAATAATTTAGACAGAGTTGAAGAACAGCTTCCGCATGCAAGAGGTAATGTTTTCTACGCTTTTAATACATATTCAATAGCCGTTGATAAATATAAACAGGGATTGGTTGACTATGTTGCAGTACAGGACGCTAAATTGGACTATATAAATTCAAATATTGAGTATGTTAATAAGTTGTACGAATTAAACATGGCATTGATACAGCTGGAAATGGCAATGCATTGTCATATTGTTGATATTCACCATAAATCAGGCCATGCGGTGCATCATCACTCGGAAGAACTTATAAGTGATTTAATTAAGGCTCTGGAGTGTAAAAATGGCGACAAGAAATCAAAACGTCAGTCTTTGTTATTTGGTAAAGATACAGATATTGAAAGTGATGAAGATTTATAACAATTTTATTCTTGCAAGAACGTTTTGTTGGTAATAGAATTGTTATACGCAATACTGAATGGTTTGTGTTCTGTATTGAAATTGAAAATTTAATATATAAATAAATGGTAAGTATTACGAAATATAGTAATATTTACCCCTCGGGATGTAGCGCAGCTTGACTCTGCCGAACAAAAGCTGACTAAATGTCAGGTTTTGTGAGAGGTAGCACCGTAGGTGCGCGGGTCCCAAGAAAAATTATCGGGATGTAGCGCAGCTTGACTCTGCCGAACAAAAGCTGACTAAATGTCAGGTTTTGTGAGAGGTAGCACCGTAGGTGCGCGGGTCCCAAGAAAAATTATCGGGATGTAGCGCAGCTTGACTCTGCCGAACAAAAGCTGACTAAATGTCAGGTTTTGTGAGAGGTAGCACCGTAGGTGCGCGGGTCCCAAGAAAAATTATCGGGATGTAGCGCAGCTTGGTAGCGCACCGTGTTCGGGTCGCGGGGGTCGCAAGTTCGAATCTTGTCATCCCGATTTTTTTATACAAAAAATCGGTTTCCAATACCTTTTAACAGGACTTTTGGTCGGAATGGTTTCATGTCATTACTAGGGCGAAACCCCGAAACAATCCAGCTTTTGCTGATTTTAAAAGGTCGGAAGTCGGTTGATTATAAATGTCCCAAAAGTCCGTTTTAAGTAACATAAATGTCCGCATAATTGCACTTTTTATCCTAACATTTTGAGGTTTAATGCCCGTGTTGAGTTGGAAGTTTTTACCCTTATGTCATTCTAAACTTGTTTCAGAATCTAAACACAGTTGGGTTTTTAGCGAATTATAAAATGTCGGAAGTGAGTTGAGTATCGCAAATCCAACATGGACATACATGGACTTTATTTACTCATAAACGGACATCAAATTTTAACAAATATGTAAAATCCAAACACTGCTTAAATCTCAGCCAAGAAAATAAAGTCCAATTGTGCCCACGTTAAAATATTTTGTTGGATTTCACTCAACCTTACTTAGCATTTTTAAGGGTTAATAAGTATTCAGAAATTGAATCAATTACTAGACCAAGTCGAGCTTTTTCTGATGTCTGTGGGTTTGGTCTTCTCATTCCGGTATAAAATATATCAGTAAAATTTGAATACGGTTGAATTATATCGACATCAAGTTTGTTGTTTAAATATGTAGATATTGCAACCGAACGAGAATATATGCCCTTCGAACTACTCCAAGTACTACTGCCGCTCGATGTATGTTCGGAGACTTCTTCTGCTATATTAACAAGGATTTCATCCTTATCATTCCCTATAGTTTTAGAAATATTCACCCACTTATTAAACGCTTTTTTCGGAATTTCTTCTATATCGCCTTTTATACTAAATTTTGCTCTAAAATTTAGATTGTAACCATTTATATTTTGTATTTTTGAACCTTGCATTTTATACTCCTTATAACTTTATATATAATTAAACCCCGTAAAAAAAAAATTTGCTATGCTCTCTTATTTTTTTACAAAACTTTATGATATTCTCAAAACTACCGTACAAAATCCTCAAATCAACTGTTATTTTACATCCAAGTCGAACTTACGTTCGTGTCTTGCTCGTTCGCATTAAACGTGCCTACGGATTTTGCTTCAAAGAATTTCATTCTTTTCTGCAAAAGTCCTTCGCACTCTGCTCACTCGCGCAATCTTGTCATCCCGATTTTTTTATACAAAAAATCGGTTTCCAATACCTTTTAACAGGACATTTGGTCGGAAGTATTTTGCGTCATTGCGAGGGGTAATAGTTATTTACCCCCGAAGCAATCCAGCTTTTGACGATTTATCAAGGTCGGAAGTGAATTGAGTACAAAAGTCCGAAATGTCCAGTTTAGGTAACAAAAAGTCGGTAAAAAGACTTTTGAAATACCTTAATTTAACCCTAAATATAGACAAAATCTAAATCATAAAAAAGGACAAAAATGGGTAATTTAAAATGTTTGGTAAGCGCATTCAAAAAACCACCAATCTGCAACTTCTATATTAATTGATTAATTTCTTCTTCGGAATCAACAACAGTAAATAAATCATCTGGCTTACATTTTATTAAACCTGTTTCATATAAATGGTTATATTGTTCCACTAAACCTTTGAAAAAATCTTTGCCGACAAGTACTATTTTCTTTTTATTTTCATCTTTGCCGTAGTAATTTTTTGTAATTAATGTGGCGGCTTCTTGTATAGTAGTTGCACTTCCGGGAAAAATAATCATTGTGTCGGCAATTTCAGTAAATTTTTCAATCCTTTCAGCTTCACTGTTAGCTGACATAAGCGGAACACAATTGTTTATATCTTCATCACCCCACAACGGATTTGTTAAAATTGCTAAATTTTGTAGAGGTTTTCCCTCTTTATCTTGTTTGGAATATTTTTTACCTGCCATATACGCAGAACCCATTATACCCGCTGTTCCACATCCTGTTACAATGTTTTTGCCACTCAAAATTATACTCTTTACTGAATTAGAGCAAATGTCCATATATTTTAAAATACTATCTGTTGTTTTTGAACTGCCTAAAATAGCAACCGTATTTGATTTTGATTGCGATGTTTTATATATAGGAGAAATTGTATTTGGAATATATCCTTGAAATGATACTTGCATACTAATATATAAAACATAAAAATATAATTTTTGCTAATTATTTTTTAATTATCAAATACTTTGTTCTTTCTTCTCAAACCGATGGTTCTTTTACAATGAGGATGAGAAGCTACATTTTTTCAGGACATTTGGTCGGAAGTATTTTGCGTCATTGCGAGGGGTAATAGTTATTTACCCCCGAAGCAATCCAGCTTTTGACGATTTATCAAGGTCGGAAGTCGGTTGATTACAAATGTCCGAAATGTCCGATTTTGTTAATAAAAATGTCCTCTTTTTTGCACTTTTTGTCTCTTACTTAATTACTCAATTCTTTCAAGTAGGATAAAAGTTTGGCATAATCGTCTTGAGTCCTTAATAAACAATGTTTATCAGCGTTTGTTTCGGATTTTAAAAGATTAATTTTATTATAATAAAATTCAAATATGGGTATACAATCCTTTGAAAATGATTCATTATACATATTATTGCTTTTTAAACAATCAGCCAAGCCAAATATATTAGCATAATCTTTAACAATTGCATCTGCAAAATAGTCACCAAATATAGCTCTGTATAATTTAATGAGTCTGTTTATATTAGTTGCATATCCTTTTTTCCCAATACAACAAGCTCTATAATCCTCAGGAATATATTTTTTAAGAACATTATTTGAATATGTAATAAAATCTTCTGTTGGAGATTTGGTTGTATCAATCGATAAAACAGATTCCTGCGTGAAGCAATTCTTCATAACTCTTTGTGCTTTATTTATTATATTATCACACACATTATTAATAAAATTTGCACTGTGTTTCGGAACGGCTTGCAAACAATCTTCCCTGATTCCGTATACGTATTTAACAAATTCAGGAGAAACTGTCCCTTTAAATGAAGAACTTGTATGTTTTTTACTATAACAAATATTATTATGAGTATTTTCTATCTTTTGTACTAACATAGTGTATCCTAAAATATTGTACATAGATTATAAAACACGTAAAAATATTTTTTGCTAGCTGTCAAAATAATCAAACTTTCTGTTCTTTCTTCTCAAACCAACTGTTATTTTGCAGGTTGTGTAAATCTTAGAGATACTTTCCAACGTCAATTTGTCTGCCGTATTGTGCATAGAGGTTTGTTATAACAATGTATGCCGCAAAATATATGAATGGTATTGCCAGAATCCCGATGATTGTTATAAAAGCAATTACAAAAGACAGTATAAATAACAAAACATACAAAATTTCTTTACCAATTAATGTCCATGATGCATGCGGGTTTTCTTTTATCATTCTAAACTGTTTTTTGAATGACATTATATCTCTGAAACGAAGATTTTTATAATAGCAAATATATGCTGCATTCATAAATTGAAGAAGATATAAAACGAAAATGATTGTAAATACGCTCAAAATAACCGTCATTAGCGGGCTTGCAAATGAACAATCAATATGAAACAGCAGATTTACTAAGAAGTATATTAACCAAAGTATAAGGCTGATTCCTAAAAATGCTAGTACTGATAATAATGTAAACAATATTGTAAAAGCTACTGTATATACAATGTAGCTCAAAAGGAATTTTAAACCTTTCACTAGTAAATTGTCTTCTTTCCATTCAGCCAGAGAGTTTGAATCGCTGTTAAGCATTTTGTTTCCCGAGGAAACTATAAAACCCATATAAAACGAACCAAATAGTAAATATAAACCGGCTCCGATTATTCTTACTGTTGTAGTATAACTTTCGGTTTCCATCATTATTGTTGCTATGATAACTGCCAATCCGACAAAGCCTCCGATAACCAGTTTCTTTATCCAATTTTCATCTGCTTTTATCGCTAATAAAGCATCTCCTAAACTTATCATAATTTATACCCTCTTTCTTTTTAGTTCCAACAAAAATATTATGATGAAATTTTTTAACAAATAAATCATTCATTTTGATTAAAATATGTATTTGGGTGTATTACTTTTAATTATTAATTTATTTATTAGTTTGCGACATTCTTTCTTTTTACATGAAATAAAAAGAAAGAATGTCGCCCAAGAAAGAAAAACAGCGGATGTTTTCTACGTCTTTCAGGCGTGAGATTAAATGGCTGTTGCGGGCAAGCCCGCACTCTTAGCTCGCTATTGTTGCTTACGCAACATGCTCGCAAAAGATTGATAATTAATACACCAAAATATATAATATAGTAACAAAATATTATTGTTCTTTTTTGATATTATGTCTTAAAAATTTATTGAGAAATTTAGGCAGCATAAATCCTATTAATGCTGTGTTAGCCAATAGAGAAAGCCAATACATTCCTGCACCTGCTTTTTTTGTCCGCTTTAGTACTTCAGGTGTCAGATTTTTTTCGGAATCAAGTTTTGTAAAATTTTTCATACTCAATTTGAAATCCTTTAAAAAGCCTCGTTTTTTGTCTTTTGTATCCATTATTTTGGTATTTAAAAATTTGTCGGAGAGTCTTCCTAATATATTGTTTATCAGAAAATCTCCGCCAAAAAACATCGTGAACAAACCAATATCTCTTATTGCTCTGTCCTTTCTTTCATTGGAATCCCTTGCGGAGATTATTTTTGCCGGAAAACTCGACAGCATCCAAATTGAGGCATAAATTGTTTTAGACATATTTGTTCCGGAGTTATAATTAAATTTATTTGGGTTATTTGCTATTTTTTTGGTTATAATACCTGATGTTGAAGAAATTGGTGAACTTAACCCTTTTGTTACAGATTTCGCAAAAATTATACCCGGTATGGTTGCAAAAAGTATATTCCAAAGGATTTTTTTCTTTTTGTTTTGTTTTGACGTTTCTTTTTCAGCAATATCATTTTGTTTTAAATTGAATCCTGCTGAAAAATCGGTTCTTTTTGTTCTGTGTTCGGTAAATTCAGTAGCTATCCAAGGAATTGATGACCACATGGCTGCGGTGGTAATAAAATCAGTCATTAACACTTTTTCGTGGACAGAAAGCAAGTCTTTCTTAAGTTTTTCAGGATTATTATATCTGTTATAAATTTCATCAAAAGCTTTTTCCGTAAGGTTATTTTTATTTTTTTTGTCAAATATTTCTGCCGTTTTTTTCATTCCTTCTGCCAGATTTCCTTTTGGTGTTAAATATTCTTTGGGAATCTGTATTATTCTCTCGGCAATCTTGTCAAAATTCTTTATTATCCCTTTATTTTTAAGAAAATTTCTGTTGTATACCGGTATTAAAAGTATCGGAGTTAAATAAGAAGCAATTAAATATACGACGCCCATGATTGCACGTTCTTGTGCTTCATATTTGTTATTGGACATTATGCATTGCGGAATAGTACTCCCGCCTAATGTTGTAATTCCACGATTTATAAGGGTATGATTCTGTACATAAGCTGTTGCATCATACATACCGTTTCTGCTAAAAGAAGGTGAATTACAGGATATTTTGCACTTCATAATTAAAATAGTACAGCTGATTTTATTTTAGCTGTGTCAACATATCTCCGTAACAAATCTATCACAAAAAGTGTTAAATTAAAATTGTGAATTAACAATGTTTTTGTTAAAAAATTGTACAATTTATTTTATAGTAAAATATAGAAACCGAATGATTTTAAAAGGAGAATTTTAATATATGAGGCTTCATCAAATAAGAAATGCAACTTTGATTGTTGAAATTAAAGGCGTAAGGTTTTTGGTTGACCCTATGTTTGCGTCTAAGAGTGAGTATCAGCCGATTACTGATAAATTTTGGCCGTTTTTTGACTTGCCTTTTTCTCCGAAAGATATAATTAAGAATATTGATGCTGTTATACTTACACATTTGCATACAGATCATTTTGATAAATATGCACAAGAAATACTACCCAAATCGACAAAAATCTTTGTGCAGGATATGTTCGATAAAAATGCTTTGGAAAAGGAACATTTTGATAATGTAGAGGTAATAAATTCTGAAGGTTCAGAATTTGAAGGTATAAATTTGTATAAAACAGAATGCCGGCATGGAGTTAAAGCCTTGGTTGAACCGTTTATGCTTGCAAACGGTATGCGATGGGAAGCCATGGGCGTTGTATTTAAGGCGGATAATGAACCTACTCTTTATCTTGCGGGTGATACTTTATGGTTTGAAGGTATAAAAAAAGCAATTGATAATTATAAACCCAAATATATTGTAGTAAATGCCGCTTATGCCCAAACTCCGGCGGGGATCCCAATTATTATGGGCATAGATGATATAAAAGAACTGCACGAATATTATCCGATGGGCAAGTTGATTGCAAGCCACATGGACAATGTAGGAAATGCGGCAATAACAAGAACAGATTTACGGCAATCTGAGGTTAAAGATTATATTTATGCACCGGCAGATGGTGAGATTATGACATTAAGCTTATAATAAGGAATAAAAACGGGTATCATATTGATACCCGTTTTTTCTATCCTTTAACAACTATATTTACCAGTTTTTTCGGAACGACAATTGTTTTTACAATTTCTTTTCCTTCGGTTAATTCTTTTATTTTGGAGCTTTCCAATGCAAATGCCTTTAATTCATCATCATTTACCCCCTCATCGACTTCAATTTTATCCTTAACTTTTCCGTTAATTTGGACAACAAGCGTAATTTTACTTGCTTTTGCGAGGTTTTCATCCCATTTGCACCATTCTTCATTGTGTATTGAACCGGTATATCCTATTTCGTGCCAAATTTCTTCTGACATATGAACTGTTACAGGCGCCATTAATTTGATAAGCGAAATTACAGCAAAGCTGAATACGTTCTTGTCTTCTTCGGAAAATTCGCTCTTTTTACCCATATACTCATATATTGCATTGGTCAATTCACGATATTTTGAGATTACCGTATTAAACTGAAAATCATTTGAAATATCGTTAGTAATACCTTTTATAGCGATATTAACAATACGAACCAAATCATCATTTTCACGACTAAGCGGGAAGGATAATTTATAATCTTTGGAAATAATACCTTTATTTACCCCGTCAGCAAATAACCGCCAAACCCTGTTAAGGAACTTATAACAGCCTTCAACACCCGCATCTGACCAGTCGAAATCCCTTGCCGGCGGTGAATCGGAAAGGATAAATAATCTTGCCGTATCAGCTCCGTAGTTTTCAAAGATTTCATCAGGATCGACAGTATTGCCTTTTGATTTTGACATTTTTGAACCGTCTTTTAAGACCATTCCCTGAGTTAAAAGATTTTTAAACGGTTCGTCGAAATCCAAAAGTCCGCAATCTCTGAGAGCTTTTGTAAAGAACCTTGAATAAAGCAAATGCAGGATGGCGTGTTCAATTCCGCCGACATATTGGTCAACCGGAAGCCAATGATTTACAAGGGATTTGTTAAAACACTCCTTATCATTTTTAGCATCAGCATATCTTAAATAATACCAGCTTGAACAAATGAAGGTATCCATTGTATCCATCTCTCTTACAGCGTGCCCTCCGCATATCGGACAAACCGTATCTTTGAATGTAGGAGAAGTTGTAATAGGTGATTTCCCTACAACAGAAAAGTCAACGTCTGTTGGAAGCATAACAGGAAGATTTTCTTCTTTTTCAGGAACAATTCCGCATTTGTCACAATATACTATAGGAATTGGTGCACCCCAGTATCTTTGGCGTGAAATTAACCAGTCACGAAGCCGGTATTGTGTTTTAAATTCACCAAAACCTCCATCAACAGCTTTTTGTGTAATAGCTTTCTTTGCTTCGGTATTTTTCATTCCGTTGAATTCGTTTGAATTGACTAAAATCCCTTCATCTGTATAGGCTTCTTCCAAACAATCAGAAGGATTTTCCGGATTTTGAATTACGACTTTTAACGGTAAATTATACTTTTTAGCAAACGCAAAATCTCTTGTATCGTGTGTCGGAACTGCCATAACAGCACCTGTTCCATATTCAACGAGCGCATAATCTGCTGTCCAGAGCGGGAATTCTTCACCCGTAAACGGATTTATACAATGTGTGCCCAAAGGAACACCGGTTTTGGGTCTTTCAGTAGAAAGTCTTTCAATTTCAGACATTTTACGGGCATTTGCTCTGTATTCTTCCACTGCATTTTTATTTTCCGGTGTAGTAAGTTTCTCAATATCTTTATATTCCGGTGCTACAACAAGATAAGTTATACCATGTACAGTATCGGGTCTGGTCGTATACACGGGGACTTCTAATCCGTCAATTTCTTTAACTTTGAACCTTATAATTGCACCTTCGGATTTTCCTATCCAATTAGCCTGCATTGTTTTAACGTTATCGCCCCATCCTGAAAGTTTATCCAAATCTTTCAGTAAGACTTCTGCATAATCTGTTATTTTCAAAAACCATTGTGATAGGTATTTTTTTTCTACAACACTATCGCATCTCCAGCATTTGCCATCGATAACTTGTTCGTTTGCAAGAACAGTTCCACATTTTTCACACCAGTTTACGGCAGCTTCTTTTTTGTATGCAAGTCCTTTTTTATACAATTGTAAAAACAGCCATTGAGTCCATTTGTAATAATCAGGTTTGCAAGTTGTAACCTCTCTTTCCCAATCATAAGAAAGTCCAAGCATTTTAAGCTGTTTTGTCATATAAGCAATATTTTCGTCAGTCCATTTTGCCGGGTCGGCGTTATGCTGCATAGCGGCATTTTCAGCGGGTAGCCCGAAACTGTCCCAACCTATCGGATGAAGAACGTTAAACCCGTTCATTTTTTTGAATCTTGCAATAACGTCAGTAATCGTATAATTTCTGACGTGTCCCATATGTAATTTCCCGGAAGGATAAGGAAACATTGACAGAGCATAATATTTTGGTTTGTTACTCTCATCAGGAGTGTGAAAACATTTACTTTTCTCCCATTCAGCCTGCCATCTCTTTTCTATTTCCTGCGGAAAATATCCCTCTCTCATATTGCCTCCATACCAAATTTCTTACGGACAAATTATATCATAAATTCGGTATTAATAATACATAAAATCCTCAAATGGGTTAAACTTAATATATGCACTTGCAATTATATTTGTCCGTGTTATTCTTATCACATAGGAGGTGTGTATGAGAATATCAGCTATCAACAACATTTATCAAGATTCACAAAACAGAAAATGTCCGAATTTCGAGGCTCATCTGTCAGTAAAGTCAAATGCTTATACGACAGTCGGCAATAAAAACAAGTTTGGGAGAGTTATGGCAAAATTTGGAGAGTGGTTAGAAACACAATATCCAAAGGATAGCATTTTATATGTGCAAAGAATTACTCAAAACCCGCAATGTGTTCCTATCCTGCTTCCAAGACGTCCAGGAGCTTCAGACAGTGAAGTAAGTTCGGCATACGAAAACCTTGAACTCACAATGGATGGGAAAAGAGTAGGATTTTATTTTAATGATTGGCACGAAGAAGAGGATTTGTTGGGTTATTTTCAAAACGCATTTAATTCTATAGCGTAATTAAAAAAGTTAAGAGAGGGGCGGGATGTGTTTTAACACATCTTGCCCCTTTGTACTAATTACGAATTAAAAATTTCTCCGTCAAAATTCAGGCTTTTTGCTTCTTTAAGAAGCGGATAATCTTCTATATTATAATTCTTTACAAAATTGATTGCTTCGCTTCTTGCCAGTTCAAGTATTTTGGAATCATTAACAATATCACCTATAATCATATCCGGCAAACCGCTTTGTCGTGTTCCCAGAAACTCTCCCGGCCCCCTTATTTGCAAATCCTTTTCTGCAATAACAAAACCGTCATTTGTTTTTGTCATAATATCAAGTCTTGCCCGTGTCTCCTGTGATTTGGAAGATGAAGAAAGTATACAATAAGACTGCAAATCGCTCCTGCCTACACGGCCTCTGAGCTGGTGGAGCTGAGAAAGTCCGAAACGTTCAGCATTTTCTATCACAATAACTGTTGCATTTGGTACATCGACACCCACTTCGACAACGGTTGTTGAAACTAAAATATCATATTCTTTATTTTTAAATTTCAGCATTACATCTTCTTTTTCATCATTTTTAAGCTTCCCGTGCAAAAGTCCGACTTTGAATTCAGGGAAAATTTCATTTTGCCAGATTTCACGCTCTTTTGTCGCAGCTTTTGCCGAAAGCGTTTCACTTTCATCAATAAGCGGGTAAACTATATAAGCTTGGCGTCCTTCATTAACTTCTTTTCTAATTAAATTTGCAATTTGTTTTCTTGAATTTGTAATTGAAGTCAAAATCGGTTTTCTGCCCTCAGGCATTTCATCTATTATCGTTAAATCCAAATCACCATTCATTGTAATTGCAAGAGTTCTTGGTATTGGAGTAGCTGTCATTGTCAGAATCTGAGGGTTTTGAGATTTTTTTCTTAAAGCAAGCCGTTGTTTCACTCCAAATCTGTGTTGTTCATCAATAACTATTGCGCCTAAATTTGCGAAATCTATATGTTCTTGAATCAAAGCGTGAGTACCGATTGCAATATCTACCTGTCCGTTTCTGAGGTTAGTTTCCGAAATTGTACGTTTTTTCTTGCCAATGCTTCCCAAGAATAGTCCGACTCTTAATCCAAGAGGTTCAAGCCAATTTGTCATATTGTTGTAATGCTGTTGCGCCAATATTTCTGTCGGTGCCATTATTGCCGCCTGATATCCGTTTTCTACGGCTGCAAGAAGCATAATTGTTGCCACTACAGTTTTACCGCTTCCTACATCACCTTGTAACAATCTTTGCATAGGTTTTGAGGAATTTAAGTCATTTAAAATCTCATTAACAGCTCTTTGCTGTGCCCCTGTAAGTTTGAAAGGTAATGAGTTTATAAAATTCATAACAAGGCCGTCTTTTTTGATATTTAAAGGAATTGACTGTAGATTTTTGTTGTTTTCTTCTCTCAAAAGGGCAAGTCTTAGCTGAATTAAGAAAAATTCCTCAAAAACCAAAGTATATCTTGCTATGTCGAGTTTTTCTTTGTCATCAGGGAAATGGATTTGCCTTAATGCTTCCGATTTTTCCATCAGATGATATTTTTTAATCAAAAATTCAGGTAAAATTGTTTCAATTTCGGAACCATATGTTTCAAGAACATTGTAAATAGCTTTTCTAAGGGTTTTTATATTTAAATTTTCGCTTACTGTATAAATTGGAACAATTCTTGCTAAATTAAGGTTGGAAGGTGCAAGCGCCTCATCGTCCATAATTGAATATGTAGGCTTATCAAGTGTAAGCATTCCGTCATATGAATTCAGTTTGACAGTTCCGGAAACCATAATACCTGAATTTTTGGGGAAATTAGATTTCATTCTTTCCATAACGAATTTTGAAGATTTTGCCGAAAAGAAGTTCAGATATAAGCTCCCTGTTCCGTCAGCAATTCTTACTTTTATAACTCCCAAATTGCTTTTTGTTGTAAAAGCCTCTACAGATTTTATTTTTCCGAAAATAGTTGTATCTTCTCCGATTTTTAAATCTTTAATTCGGGTTCTTGTTGAATAGTCTATATGTTTTCTCGGGAAATAATATAATAAATCATTAGCCGTATAAATTCCTAGTTTATTGAGTAAATACGATATTTTTGGTCCGACTCCCTTAATATACATAACGTCAGCTTGCGATGCGGGACGTTTTTCGGAAGGATTTACTTTTTCTTTTGGTGTGTTGATATATTCGGATTTAATGACAGAAACCAAACGCTCCAGTGACTTTTTTCTTGAAGGAGCGGTTTCCATAGGATAGTGTTCAAAATGTTCCAGAAGCACTTTCCATTTTGGATTGTCCGAATGAAGTTTAATTTCTTTGCGCAAAACAGAACAGATAAAAGATGAAAATGAACGTGTTTTCCCGTTAATATTAATATAACGGTGCTTAACCTCAACCTCTACAGCCCTTTTTACCTGTTCTAAATTATCCATAAATCTATTATACTATATCTTTCCACATATTATATATTTTGGTGTGTTACTTTTAATAACTAATTTATTATTTAGTTTGCGACATTCTTTCTTTTTATTGCATGTAAAAAGAAAGAATGTCGTCCAAGAAAGAAAAACAGCGGATGTTTTTACGCCCTGCGGGCGTAGAGGTTAGCCATTTTAATTGCGTGCTTTCTCTTTCTTTGGGTACGTTTCTTTCTCTTTACATCGCAAATAAAGAGAAAGAAATGTACAAATATATTGTTCATTTTTTAAATGCAGTTTGCTAATGTCAAGAATTTTTAGCACAAACACTTAAATTTTTTTGCTATATATGTTATAATAGGGTACATGCCCAGGACTTACTTAAACGGAAGTGTAAAGAACGGAAATATAATGAGGTGGACACTTAATCCTCTTATTGTATATATAGCCCCGATGAAGTTTTACACAAAAGTAGGTGAAGATCACAAATATCGCAAAATGGTAATGGATGCATTCTCAGCATGGTCAACAGCAACGGGCGGGAAACTACGTTTCAAAATTACAAATGTACTTCTTGAGTCAAATATAAATATTGAGTGGAAACGAGTAGAAAGAAGTGCGTTAGGTCGATGTAATTTTACATGGGATCCGCAAGGCAGGTTATACGGAGCGGAGGTGTCAATTGGATTAACTGACGGGAAGATACACAAAGCTTACGATAACGACATTGAAGTATATCACACGATTCTGCATGAAATAGGACACTCTCTGGGACTTGGTCACAGCCCGTACAAAGAAGACATAATGTACACTCCGCATCAATATGGTAATGCTTCGCTTTCCGAAAATGATAAATATTCGATACAATGGCTTTATAGGCTTCAAGCAGGAGTTCCGGTAAAAAAAATAGCTCAAAAACATTCGGTTACAACAGATTATGATATTGATGCGGTTATAAGAAAAATTGATTCAAAAAAAGAAAAGGACATTAATGAAACCGAAGAAAAAATACAAATTGTTACTAACAGAGATTTATTACAAGAAGCCGCTAATATTGGTGATTTAAAGAAATATAATATCCTCTTGCAAAATGTATCAATATCCGATAATGTAAAGAATTACTTAAAAAATAATCAAAAATTGTAACAAAATAGCAAAAAAATTCATTTTCATGTTTTATACTATTAAGTGTTAGATTTATGGAGTTAATATGGAAAAAGAAAAGAGCATTATAAATAGCACTTTCTCAATTAGTTCAGGGAATGCGGAACAAGAACAATCAAATCCACTCAGAGCCAGGACCAATATTGGTGCAGGTTCACTAACAAATTACAGTCACACTATGCCCAAACCTCAGTATGATGAGGATGTAGAAAAAATTGCAGAAGTCGTCAGAATCATTAACAATATGGCTCCAATCAGAATGCCGGAATATAATTTCAATATAGATGAAATTAACGGGGAGAGGTTTTATAAGCCGGATGGAGAGTTGTTATTGGTGCGTGACTTTGACAGTGATGTAATAAGGGATTACTATTATAATCCGAAATACATTGACATCAAGTATTCTGTAGCCAGAATTTTAGAGCATGACAAAAATACAGGCAGGTTAAAAGTTAAGATTGAGCCGATTACAAGACAAAACAGCAAGTTGAAAACCAGTATTGCTATATTTGATGAAAGAATCAGCAATAAATATACAATTATACAATTGTCTGAAGGCGGGATTGTAAACAATATTTCCGACTTTTCCGGCAAAGGAAAATCTTTTCAGACTCTTTTCAGAAACGTAAATACCCTCAAACCGGTAAGATATCTTGAAGGAAAGGATAATAAGGAATCAGGTTTCGAAATGATAGATTGTCTTTTCGGAGAATCCGGCGAAGTCGCAAGAATTAAACGTTACAACAGCAAGAGGGAAATCAATATTGATTACAACAATGGTCAGAAAACTGTTTCTGTAAAATCTAATGGATAAAGGGGTAAAGTGGTAGGTTAAAACGCTCCTTTTCGTTGATTTTGTTCCCTTTAATAGCGCTTACTGTCTATGCCGTTCTTATTCAGTCGTAGTTGTTTCGGTTGTAGTTACCGGTTTCATTTTAAACAAATTTTTCAATTCATTAACCGAATCTTTAATTTGCTGTTGTTGCTCTTTAACAGTATTTATAGTACTTTTAACTGAATTTACGGTTGCATCCGCATCTGTATTCAAGTTTGTTTTAAAAGATTTTATCGTTTCTTTAATGCTTTGCTGTTCAATCGCACTTGTATCGACTTTTGATAACCATTTAAACGATTTCACCGAATTTACGCTTTCAATATGACCGTTAAATACGACTTTGAAATCTTTATGTACATCTGTTCCGGTTGAAAGTGTCGGAATGTCCTTTGTACGCTCCTTATCCGGGTCTGTTGTCATAGAATCAGCATATTTTGCGGTTAATTCACCGAACTTCGGGATATATGACAGTATTTTTTCTGCTGATAGTTCCCCAAGCGGACCGAGAACTTTAACCACTGCACCGTCTAATCTGCCCAAAACATCAACAACTGTCATGCCGTTAACCAGATTATATTTACCGGTAACAAAATATGCTATCGATTTTCCGGTGCTCTTTATATTTGTAATGTTTGCCCAGCCGTCTGAGAAGGTCATTTCGCCGGATATGTAATCAAACTGTGCGGAATTTTTAATTGCTGCAACATTCGAGAATGATTTTACGGTTGTTTTTAAAACTGCATTTGCAAGAATATTATTAGCTTGCAAGAAACTTTCCAGACTTCCGATTTTACCAAATGCGCCTTTTTCTATTTTAAACGTTAAATTACCTTTAATAGAACGCAGTAAATCATTAAAATCAGGATATACAAACAAGTTCATTTTTGTATCAAATCCAAGCGTGCCGGTTAAAGCGCCTTTTATTCCTGCTGTACCCTCTATTGCTTTTTCTGCGTTCATGTTTTCGCCTTTTAGGACAACATTAGTTTTTGTGTTAGCCATATTGTACACAATATCGCCGTTAAATTTTCCGTCAAAAGCGTTGCCCTTAAGGTTTTTAAGATAAAAATTTTCACCCTTCATAGAGAAATCAGAGGAAATGTTATCAGCAACAATTCCGTTATTGACAAATTTTGCAACTGTTGCGCTTCCGTTGATAATATCTCCGTGAAGTTTGGCGGAAATATTTTCCATTCTAACGGGAATTTCCGGAATATTTAATGCAGGAACATTTACTATTCCTGAAACTTGGGGGTTTGCCATACTGCCTGTTATACCAAGATTTGCATTAAATATCATTTTTGATTTGTCAAACATAGGAACAACAATTGTTGAATCTTGTGAGGTGACAAAATTCAGATTTAATGTCTGTTTAACTGTATTCATGTCACCGGAAAGCTTAGATTTAATATCACCTTGAGTAACGAAATCCAAGAGGATTTTTTCAGTCATGTAATTTTTGATTTTACCGCTTGTTGTAAAGTTGATATTTTCAACCTTAACGGGTGTTTCCGGTATTTCAATGACATCGTTTTTGATATTTGCGATAAGTTTTGGTATATTGACTGTAGCTGCCGGATTTATTGCTTTAATATTACTGCTTAAAGCTTTTCCGGAGAAGGATTCCCCATCTGCTACTATATCTATATTTGTTGAAGGTATTTTAATAACAGTATTTGACGGAATATTTTTTATGTCTAAATTGCTTAATATAACTTTAGCTGTCGGTTTAATACTGTCAAGTCTGCCTACTATATCAGCTTTTAACGAAACTAATCCGGAATTAACCTGATTCTCTTTTAAGAGAGCTGCCTGTCCGCAGGCAATAATCAAACCTTTGAGGCTTAGATTGTCTGCAACTAAGTGCAAATCAGCACTTGCATCTTGTTTTATAGTACCGTAAAGCTTAAGCGGCTGGTTATAAATTGTAAATCCGAGATTTTTAATATTGATGTTGTTGTTATTCAGCGCAATATCAGTATTGATTTTATCAATCGTAATGTTATAAAGTCCGTATCTTACGTTAGCAGATGGAATCTTCAAATATCCGCCGGAAGTAACTGTTTTTAGGTTAGATTTTACATTGAAATTCGCATCAATTTTCCCGTTGGCTGTTAATGTCTGCAAATCTTTAATGTTAAATGTCATTGCAAAAGCATTCAATATTCTGACGATGTTTGAAAGCTCGGCACCGGATTTAAAATTAATATTTATATCAGTATTTTTTCCTGTTTTGACCGTTCCTTTAACTGTTGAAATTTCATTTTGGGCGGTATAAATATTAGAATCAATTTCAATTTTATTTCCTTTAAATTTCAATTTTGCATCACTGGGAGGTAACACTACACCGTTTGGTGAAACAGACGCATTATTTATGTTTATGTAACCATTGTAGCTATCTTTGGTTATTGTTATATCAGAATCAGCATTTGCTGTAATTTTGTAATCATAAAGTCCTCTAAAAATATCTAAAATATTGACTTCAATTTCTTGTTCGGATTTTTTTGTTTCTTTATCCTTCATATAATTAGGATTAAATACCATTTCATGCAAATCCAAATCCGGCATGAGTTTGTTGTTAATTTTTAAATCATATTTAAACTGTTCTCTTCCGGCCAAATTAATGTTTCCGTCAGCTAAAATTTTAATACTTTTGTTTAGTATAAAATCTGTAATTTCAATTTTATTGCCTTTTATTGTGTAAGTTTTTCCGCTTGAAATGTCAATAAAATTAACATTATAAGGGCCGATTTTAATATTTGGCAGATGATTTGAAAGTTTTAGGTTCATTGGTAAAATAATTGTTTCAGAAGTCTCGGATTTGTTCTCTGACGGTTCAGTTTGTTCCGGCAGATATTTTTCAATTTCAAAAGATCCGTCTTTATTCAAACCGAGAGAAACATCAATATGCCCTAATGTAACTGAATCAACTTTGATTTTTTTTGCCAAAAGCGGAATTAATGACATTTTTACCTGAAAATTATTAGCATTAAGGACTTCTTTATTATTTGGGGTTAAAATTATAAACTTGCCGATTTTTGCTCCAACTGTCAGTTTAGGAGTTGTGACAAGTTTTATTTCATCAATGGAAGTATTTAATCCGGTAGCTTTTTGTATTTCTTCATTAATTTGCGGAATATATTTATTCAGCATAGGTGAAACAATCAAAGGCGTTGCTAAAAATAAAACATATACGGCAACAAAAAAACTAGATATTCCGATTGCAATATTTTTTACTAATTTAATATTCATAACCAATCCCCATTTAAACTCTCTTTTAAAATAATAAAATTAAGCCATATAAATGTCAATTTGTTATATATGGCTATAAAGATTGTTTTTTATCAAAAATATTACTTATAGATAATTTGTTCACAAACGTTAGTTTTTGGAACAAAAGTTTCATCTATATCTATTTTATTAATTAATTTTGAGCGTTTTTTTCGGAAAAGCATATCAATAAATGCTTCAAGTCTTGTTATGAAACCGGCTTCTCCTGTATGTTCATCGATAGTTAAAACCAACAGCGGTTTGCCGGCATCTTTAGCTCTTCTTGTTATTGTTTCAATCATAAGAGAATCTGGTCCGCATCCGAAAGCATTGAGCGTAATTATACCGTCAATCTTATTATCTTTGAGATAATGACCTGCGGCACCTGATATTTCGGCGCTATTAGCCCAATATCTGTGGGAACCGGTTGAAGTAAGTCCTTCACGCATCTGGTCTTCCGTCAACTGTAGGGCTGTATATACATTAACACCCATTTTTTCGAGCTTATCAAATATTTTCATTGAAGCTCTGTCATCATATATATTGTAATAATGAGAGATTAATGCTACGTTAATCATTCCTGCTTTTTCTGAGGTTTCAACAGATATTTTCCCTTCGATGGCATATTTTAAAGCTGTTTTATAATCCATTCCGGAGCGTAACATAACATGAAAATTATTGTAAACCTTCCAGCCTTCTTTTGACGCAAGTTTTATTTTTTCAAAATCGGTTATTCCGAAGGGTGCTGCAGCTTCTTTTAAAAATTCATACAAACCTTGTTTTTTTGCCGATTTATCAAGTGTAGGTTCAATAATGTTAAAATTACCTTTTACGACATTTCGAACCAAATCCGGCAATCCTCTGATTTTTGAACAGTTATAAACCTTAGGTGCTATTGATTGAAGGGACGGAACGAAAATATTTTTAACCCCTTTATTTATAAGATTAATTATATGTCCTAAATAAATCTTAATTGGCAGACAAGTTTCAGTGACAACCAATGCTGAACCATCAGACATGGTTTTTTTTGTAGTCGGGTCGGAAAGAATTATCTTAATTCCAAGACTTGTAAAAAATCCGTACCAAAAGGGATAGTTTTCGTAAAACGACATTCCTCTCGGTATTCCGATAACTAATTCTTGCGTATTTTCGTTCATTTATATTTCCTTAACTAATGCAAGATACATGTTATAACCAAAATGCTGACTTGTCTATAATATTTTAAGTAATAATAAGCATAAAACATATTTATCAGGCTTGAAAAGTTAAGTAAAACAGGTTAAAATATAAGTAGCAGTTAAAATATGCTGCATTATGTTCATCAAAAGAATGGAAAGGGCCGAAGAGGCCCTTTCTATTTTTGTATGTGTTTTTTTGATATCATAATTTTATGAAAAAAATTTTTTTGTATTCCGTTTTGATTTTAACCGCTCTTTTAATGCTTATTCCGTTTTTTGCTATGATATTGATTTCACTGAGCGGGAATGAAAACATATTTACGGATTATAAGAATATTAATTTCAATTTTTGTGCATATAAAAATGTTTTTATATCAATTCCGGTGGCAAAATATTTTCTTAACAGTCTTGTTGTGGCTTTGCTAACGACAATCGGACAGGTCGCAATATCAGCTTTGGCGGGTTATGGTTTTGCGAGATTGAAGTTTAAAGGTTCAGAAATATTATTTTACGTAGTATTAATAACAATGATGGTGCCTCCTCAAGTGAACATTGTTCCTTTGTTTTATCTTATGAGTAAACTCGGGTGGATTAATACATATCAAGCTTTGATTGTACCGGGGATTTTCGGTGGTTTCGGTGTATATCTTATGAGGAATTATTTTCTTAAATTCTCAAAAGAACTGGAAGATGCTGCAAGACTTGATGGTTGTAATCCATGGCAAACTTTTTTCAGAATTGCGTTGCCTTGTGCTGCACCTGCTTTGGCAACGCTTTCTGTTTTCACGTTTGTAATGACTTGGAACAGTTTCATGTGGCCTTTGATTGTTACTAATACAGATTCAATGCGCACGCTTGCTGTGGGTTTGACAGTTTTCAAGGGTTCTTTTAGAGAAATTACAATGTGGGGTGAGCTTACAGCCTGTGCCTGTATTTGTTCCATCCCTGTCATAATTGTTTTTCTTATAGGTAAAAATTATTTAATCAACAATCCGCAAGAAGGCGGTATCAAAGGCTGATTTTTAAATTTTATAGTAAAAGTTTCAAATTACCTTAAAAATTAAGTTTAATATTTACAATTACCTTAAAATTAATATTTTAATCATGGTTACATAAGATTATTATAGTTCTGTTATTAAACATAAGTATTTATTATCGCATCAACAGAAAAGGAAAGGAGGTATTATGTTAACAGTAACAGCTGTGCAGTCAAATAGTAATTTAGGTCGTAAACTTTCAAAAAAAGCTACGCACTTAAATGAAAAATTACAAAATTTGCGTGATAAGGCAATTACAAAAGCATTTATGAAATCACTACAATGTGAAGTTTTGGGATTGTCAGCAGCAACAGTAAAACCGAGGGCTATTGTTCGTCCTGGTTGTGACAGTTCTTCATGCGGTTCCGGCGGTTGTGGCTACGGCATGTCAGGACCAAGTGTATTTTAATCCTGTAGTTTATATATAAAATACACTAAAATTCTGCAGTAAAATTTTGAGTTAAATCGGGTGTTTCTTACACCTGATTTAGCTCTTGCATCAACAATTTAAAATTAGAATTAAGGGAATGGTTATATGAACAAGATTTTAAAACTTATACCAACTATAACAAAAAGGTATGAATCAAAATTAGACAGGTATTTTTTCTATAACAATGTAAATGGCAAATGCTGGGATACTGACAGCATAATAGGAGCGATTGTAGCTGCACTTGACGGTTCGCTCACTTTAGATGAAATAATTGATACAATTTCATCTAACACTGTTGAAGTAAAAAAAGATGAACTTAAAATACAGTTTAATAAAATTTTTGATTTTTTAGAAAAGGAAGGTTTTATATATGAATGCAACAGATAAAGATTATGAAGAATATATCAAATATTACATTGATTCAATGTTATTGGATAAAACCAATGAAATGGAGGCTCATAACAGTCCTGGTTTATTGCAATTGGAGGATTACATAAAGGAATATGCCGGAGACCAAGATTATTTATTTTCAACTCCTTTATTCGTGTCTTGGGAGTTTACCTCGGCATGTAATTTCAGGTGCAAACACTGTTTATACAATGCGGGTGATTATTCCGCAAAAAATGACTTGTCACCGGAAAAAGCTATGGCTGTTGCAGATGAATTGATTAATGATTTTAGTATAGTTCGTGTATCTTTAACAGGCGGAGAAATTTTTACCAGACCTGATATTATGGATATTATAAGAAAGTTTAAGGAAAATAATGTTGCTTTAAGATTGTTATCTAATGCAGCGTTGCTAAATGACAGACTTATTGATGAACTGGCTGAAATTATGGATCCGAAAATGGATGCTATTAAAATAAGTCTTGACGGGGCGAATGAAGAAATTTACAGAAGAGTCAGAAATACAGATTTATTTAATAAAGTTATTCAAAACATAAAAAGACTTGTAGACAAAAAAGTTGAAGTATGTACCGCTTGTGCTTTAAATACTATAAATTATAAAGAAGGATATGATATATACAAACTATCTTGTGATTTGGGAGTGGGTTCAATCCATTTTAATAATATGATGGTTTTAAATGACAGCCATTTTAAATTAAAAATTCCCGATAGAGAATTCTTTAAATTTTATTATGAAATGAAACACAAAGGATTGCCGGAATATCCTGTTTTAACATTTAAAGGTGTGGATCATGATGATTTAATAGGTATACCTGAAGTCAGGTATGTAATAGATAAATATTACAGTAATTTAATCAAAACAAAAGTGATGTCTCCGGATACAAGGATTTGCCATTACCATAGTGCAATTGATATTTCAGCTGACGGAACTGTATATCCATGCGGTGAAACCAGATTATTACAAGTTGCGCCATTGGGTAACTGTAAAAATAATTCATTAATGGAAATATGGGAAAACAGAATAAATAATCCTATGTTGACACCTTGTGCGGCAAAAAGCGTGCCTTGTTTGAAATGTAAATATTCCCATTTTTGCCATGGCGGATGCCCTGCGCATGGTGCCGGATGTAAAGCCTGTCAGCCTGTGGTGTAAATCTTATGATAGACAATCAATGCCAAATAAGCCGGTTAAAAGGATATTTTAGAAATCAAATTAATTATCCTGATTACAATATTCTGATAAATTCTGCAAAAAGAAAAGTTTCAGGCAAATTGCCGAGAGATATTATGGTGCTTGCGGTAAAAAATAAAAATAATAAACATCAGGCAATATTGGGCATCGAAAATGCTTTTATACAATGTGCAAATATGCTGGGAGAAATAAATAAATTCAGATGTCAATGTATTAACAGAACGACAAGAACATTGAGCAGTTTAATTAAATTGACCAAGGGTTTGTCATGGCGCGAGCGCTTAATTACAGACAAACTGTATTTAGAGAAAGAAACAGAATCTATTATTCGTGCTGAAATGGCTTTATTAGAAAATATTAAACCATATATTCCTGAGGCAAAGAATGTTATTATAAGTGTTTTGGGGGATGGTATTTATGGAACTTCTTACAAATGCAATGTATTTGATAAAAAAGGTGCCAAAATATTTTCAGATAAAGTCATGAAAATCTTTTATAAAAATAATGAGCAAAACAAAATTCTTTATGACAAAGAAAAGAGGTATGTAGATTTATGTTCGGATGAACAATTGGATAAATATATAGAACTTCGAAAAGAAGCGGCTAAATATAACGGTTATAGTGCAGAATTGCCATATAAAACAGCACAAGAATTCCGAGAGCATGTGGAATCAAAGTATAAAGATTTTATTAGTTATACTTCTAAAGAGTATATGATGCAGCATTCTGCTGCTGCAGAAGCAAATGTGTCCGAATATATTAGATTTCATTCAGGGCATAAATTAGTTTCTACAAAAGACGGAATTCGAATTCCCGATTTTTTCTATCTTGGTGATACAGAATTTTCGCTCGGTGAATTTATAGAGAATAATGCTAAAGCAGTTAAACCTTTTGATTTTCATAAACTTGGCTTAAAACATACTGATTATGATAAAAATAAAGGTAATAATATTAACAGTATATGTGTTGATTTGGGCGGTATAATAAAATTTAGTCCAAATTCCTAAATACTTTTGGGCGAAAATTACATTAAATACATTTAACTACTTGAAATTTAATATTTATCAAATAGAATAAGAATGGTCGAAATATAGTATTCAAGTTTGGAATCTTGAAAGAAAGAAGGTTAGAATGAAAAGCGAAATACATCCGGATTATAAAAAAACCGTTATCAAATGTGTTTGTGGTAACGAAATTGAAACCGGCTCCGTAGCAGATGATATTACGGTTGAAATTTGTTCAAATTGTCATCCGTTCTTCACAGGTCAACAGAAAATTCTTGACTCTGAAGGTCGTGTTGAAAGATTTAACAAACGTTACGGCAACAAAAAGTAAGATATATCTAATATAAAAACGGAGTAACTTTTTTAGTTACTCCGTTTTTATTATGTGGTTTTTATTTTGTATAATCTCTTAAATATGGCTTATCTGAGTCATAATCGCCGTATAGATTATTTTTTCTTGTCTTCTTTATATCAATATCATCAAAAAGTGATTGATTTTGTGAGGAAGTTGTTTTGTACACAGTGTTTTTAACAGTTTGCGGAGTTTCTTTAACAGTCGAATTAATTTTATTCATGTATTCGGAGTCATTGCTTCTGATTTGTTTTGCCTGAACCTCAAGTTTTGCCCTGTTTCGTTCGGCATTTCTTTCGGCACGTTTAATTTTATTTTCGTTATGCTTTACTTTTTGTCGGTCAATAAAACTTGAGGTTTGTTCTTTTTTCTGGGCATAGATTTTGTTATATTCCGTGCTGAGGTGACGATGTTTTTTTGTAAAGACATTGTCAATATTACCTATATCGTATTCAATAATCTTTGACTCGCTTGCCAGAACACTTTCAGGGAGCATGTTTAGTTGAACATTTCTGGCAATTTGCGGACAGATATACCTTGAATAGTCTTTAATCTTGCCGAGTTGTTCGGTCTGAGGCGAAGGTCCTCTTGTAATAATGCGGTTTTCAACAACACTAATTGTTTTATAATAAGTGTCAGACCATAATTTCTGACTGGTTTGTGAATCTACAAGTACAGCGTAGGTATTAATTTTGTACGCAGGGTCAATAACACTTGCACCGGGGACATTAAAGAAATCCCACCATGTGCGTCTTAATATATAATTTTCGGCATCAATTGAAGATGTGATAAGAAGTACATATCTGTTCCCTGTTTGGGTCGCAATTTTCTTGAGAGCATCATAATCAATGTTGTAAGAAGTTTTGAACCGTCCTGTTAAATCTTTTGCGGTAAGCATTGCACTTGGATTATTCTTTAATTCGGCACGAATTTCACTTGCAGATTTTGCTTTTATATTGTCTGTTGTATTCAGTATTGATGCTACTTCATCCCCGAAAAATTCTGCTGTCGCATCATATATGTACGAATCAAGAGCAACATTTTGTGTAACAATATTATCCGGCAATATTAAAAGTTTATAGTTCCCTGCGGACACGATAGGCGCAAAGAACATTAAAAAAACTCCAACTGCAAATATTTTTAATAAATCTCTCACAATCAAATTATAGCATAATACGGCAATATGTGTAAAATGTTAAAATTCTTGTTACCGGAGTTTTTATATAATATAATGGTGTGAAATGTCAAAATTGGTCAATAAATACATAATTACAATAATTATTTTCTATATATTTTGGTTAGGGCTTTTACCGTCGGTTTTATCAAAAACTGTTTTAGTGTTGTGCGAAAATTTTTCGCATAATACAAATTACAAAATTTCTGTTCAAAATCCGAAAATAATTTTATCTCCGATACCTGTTGTTAAATTAAAGGCAGACGCAGTTTTTTTTGAAAATAAAAAGTCCGGTGATTCAATGGGATCAGACAAATTACAGGCTCAAATAAGACTTCTTCCGCTTTTAGTCGGTAAAGTACATGTAAACAGTATAAACATTGAAAACTTTTATCTTAAAAAAGAACTTAAAAAAGATACAAGACTTGATGAGAATTTCTTCAAAAATCTTAAAAAAACACGTTTTACAACAGATTTTGTAAATGTTGATAATTTCAAAATGATATTTACATCCGGCGAATCCACGAAAAATATTGTGTACGAAGGGAAACGGTTTAATTTTGCAAACAAGAACCGTTATGCCGGTTTTAATGTTGACAGCCAGCTGGTTTCAGGAAAGTCATCTTCAAAAATATTTTTCAATTTAGTTTTGCCAAAAAATAATAATATCCGGAATACTAAATTTGACATAGAGGTATCACAACTTGATATTGCACCAATCGGAGAATTCTTTAAAAACTTTATCCCGCCGGAAATTGAAGGTTTATGCGGGAAAGTAAATATTTATGCAAATAAGGATGAATTGAAAACAGATTTTGATAATGTAAAAATTATCTATAAAGACAAAGATTACTCAATCGTTTTCCCGCAAAGAATTGCTCTAAAAGCCGGATTTAATATATATCAGAACCTTATCAATCTGGAATATGCGGAAATAAATTCTCAAAAAATACATATAAAAGCAAAAGGGAAAATACAAGACTATTTTGGGAAAGCAATGCCGACAGCAGATTTAAAGGTAATAATTAATAAATCAGAAATATCGGATTTGATAGGAATTATACCTCCGTTTAAAGTTGAGGAATTCGACTGCTACAAATTGAAAAAATACAAATTTTACGGAGATGTACTGGGTAATATCAATATAACCGGAAAATTTCCGGAACCTAATCTTAACGGCAGGTTATTTATTGATAATGGTATTTTGATTAAACCAATACCAAATACGGTTAAAGGAGCAACAATAAAACTCGCATTTAACGGAAGACAGGTAAGTTATGATATTTCTGTTCCTGCCGGCGGAAACCAGAAGGTTTGGGTTAAAGGTTCTCAAGAGCTCTATGCAACAAAATACGCTGAGTTAACCGTAAAAAGCACGTCGGCTGTTAATTTACATTCTGCGGAGGAAGTAGTTAATCCGCTTCATGAAATACTTAATTTTATCGTGGGACCGTTACCGATTCTTGATGTATACGGTACCGGCAATATTGATTTAACCGTAAAGGGTACACGCACATTTCCCCATGCCTGGGGTAAACTGAATTTCTATAATGCTTCGGTAAATTTCCTTGAAATCCCGGATCTTAAACTGAAAGAAGCTGAAGCAGTATTGAGTTTTAATGATACAAATGCTGTATTTAAAACGACAAAAGGGATGGTCAACGGTAAGGATTTCAGTATAAACGGGACCTGTAATCTCAACGGCGATTTTGATTTTGATGTTGTGTCGGATGGACAACCTTCTGGCGATTTATATAACGCAATACAGACTTCTACGATGATTGATTATATAAAAAATTTGACTCCAAAGCTGGATAGAATTACAGGGATTACGAACCTTAAGTTAAAAATATATGGCTCACTTAAAAAAATTGAAGATTTAAAATTCAATGTCAATGCTTTTACTAAAGGAATAATAACGCTTAATGATAATGAAATTACTTTTTTAGGAATAGATATAAACAGAGCCAATGCTGAAATTAGGTTGGACGGTACAACAGCAAAAGCTGATATCAAAGCTTTTTTGGACAATTCCCCCTTTCATATAACGGCCGGAATAAAAAATAATCTTGCAGCAGTGAATGCAGATTTTCCTAAATTGAACTTGAATTCCGTTATGGAAGACGAATATCTTAGAAGGCAAAAATATCTTCCTGATATAATACTTTCTGCCGGTTATAAGGGAGATATTAATAAAATTGATTATGACAAAATTAATTTTAATGCCAAAATAATTCCTGACAAAACCCAGTCGATGTTTAAATATAATTCAGGACAAATAATTTTAAATAATGGGAAGCTGACAATCAAAAATCTTGATTTTTATATAAATGATTTACAAAATTATATGAAAGCAGATTTACAGATATTTGATACATTTTCAAAAAAACCTTTGCCTGATGGTATTTTAAAGCTGAAAATTGTCGATTTAAAAATTTTGAATGAGATTTTTGGCAAGAAGATTTTGCCGAAACAAATTAATGAGGTTCTTAAAGACTATGAATTTTCTAAAGGTTCAGTTAATCTGACGGCTAAATTTAATAATGGGAAGCTATCAACAGAAAGTAACTTATCCGGGATAGGATTTAATTATCTTCCAATGGATTTGCCGGTAGAAATTCTTAACGGGAAAATTAACGTAAGAAATAATGATTTCAAACTTAATGCCATAAATGTTCTTGTTGATAAGATGCCTTTGCTTTTTGACGGTGAGGTAAAAAATATTACAGAAAAACCGAATTTTAATATCTATATAAATTCAAAACCAAGGCAAGACTTTATTGACAAGTTCGTTAATAGAAACACAATTTATCCGTTAAAAATTAAAGGTGATATTGTCTATAATGCGAATATAAAAGGGACTTCGAATGATTATGATTTGGATGCCAAAATTAATATAGCAAAAGATTCATCCATATACTATTACGGGGCTACGGTGGGCGATATTGAAAACAGTATTGTTTTAAATTTGGATTCTAAAATCCGAAATAATAAAGATATCAGGATAAAAGAATTTCTCTACAACAAAATTATTGACTCTCAAAGCGGTAAACAGACACCGCTAAATTTATTAAAAGTCAGAGGCGGTATTAATGTTTTGAAAGACGATCTTGAATTTAAGGATTTATTTATAAAAACATCCCATCCGACTGATGTAAGAATTTTTAATATACTCTTCGGGAAACCGAATATTAAACAGGGGCAGTTTACTTCTGACTTAAAAATACGAGGAAAACTCTCAAATCCTAAGATAATCGGAGATTTTTATATAATGGAAACGAATATTCCGTTTCTTGATACAACCATAAAGAATATTGAATTTTTGTTCAAGGATAGAACTCTCGAAATTAAATCAAAAGGTGAAGTTTTGGGGAATGATGTAAGCATAGATGCAGTGCTCAGAAACAAACTGACACTTCCTTATTATATTGAACGGGCTATTATAACCACCAACGATATGAACTTAAACAGAGTTGTGGATAAATTAAAATCCGCTGAAGCTGAAAATGAGCAAGCGCAAGATAATAATGGAATTTTTGACATAAATTCTGTTGTTGTGAATAATTTGAAATTAAAAGCAGATAAAATAGTTTTGAGGAATATACATGCAACTAATTTTGTAGCAGATGCCGGTTTGAACGAACAGCGGATATTTGAAATAAAAGACTTTGTATTTAATATTGCTCAAGGCCAGCTTAAAGGTAAATACAGTTATAATTTGAAAAATAACAATATGAAACTAAGCATGAATGCCAATAACATCAGTGCAAATGACATTACGTGGGCATTATTCGATATCCAAAACCAAATATATGGTAATCTTACAGGTAAGACATATTTATCCTGCAACGGTGATAATTTTGAAAGATGTATGCAAACCCTTAATGGTGAAACTACATTTAATGTAAAAGACGGCAAAATGCCTAAATTAGGCTCGCTTGAATATTTGTTAAAAGCCGGGAATATTGTTAAAGGCGGGATAACCGGGATATCTATTAACGGCGTAATCGATTTAATATCTCCGATGAAAACAGGCGAATTTTCGAACATATACGGTTCGGTTGCCATAAAAGACGGAGTTGCCCATGATGTGGAAATAACCACTCAGGGAAAAGATTTGAGTCTATTTATTAGCGGGAAGTATGACTTTTCTACTTCAATTGCGGATATGGAAGTTCTTGGCCTACTCTCCCAAAAAATATCGACTGTGCTTGGCCCGATAGGGAATATTTCCGTAAATACACTGTTTAACATGATTCCCGGTGTGGATTTGTCAAAAGATAGTAAAGTTTTGGAAAATATAAATAAAATTCCGGGTGTAGAAATTTCCAATAAGGCATACAGAAAATTTGTCGCCGAAATTATGGGAAATATTAACGGTGATAACTATGTCACAAGCTTTAAGTGGATTAACTAATCAGAACTGCCTGATATTCATTGAGCATGCCGAAATAAAATTAGCTGTTACATTCCGATACACTTTATTGAATTGAAAAAAAATTTGGGATATTCTTGTCATGTGCTAATTTATGATAGGTGGTTAAATGGAAAAAGGTTTTGTTGAGAACGGCTTTATTATAAATTTAAGTAATTCAAAAAACACAAATCAATTAGTTTATGAATTAAGTAATATAATGGAGCATCCGGATGTGCGGGGGAAACATGTTTGCCTTAAATTAGGCGGCATTGACCTTAAGCAGTCCCAATTATTGAGTATTAAAGCTTTAATAGAAGCTACTGATGCTGATATTGCATTTATTGATACTGTTTCAGAACAGACAGTTGCCGCTGCAACAAGTTTGGGAATAGTAATTTCAAAAATGAATGATGAAATTCAGCATGAGAATGTTGTTTCTGAAACTCCCGAAGGTGAACCTGTGGTGGTAAAAGAAGAACTTATTACTGAAGAAGTTCCGGCTGAAAGCTCTGAGGATTCAGAAGAAATTAAAGAAACAGAAAACACAGAAGACAATCAGAAAGTTGTTGAAGTTAGTGCGGATATTGAAACTTCACAGTATTCTTCACCAAATCCGATTAATACAATTGAGGGCGTTGAAGATACTTTTACCGAAATGTCCGAGCATGAATTGTCGGAAATTATTCCTTCAGAACATTTTGAAAATGAATTTGAGCGTCTTGCTGCGAGCGAAGGTTTGATTAGTAATGATGAAATAAGCAAATATATCTTGCTTGATACGGGTGAAGTTCTTCCTCAAGGTGCAGAAGAACATTCAAGTGATACGAAAGAACTTCCGACTTTGTATCTCAATCAAACATTACGTTCAGGACAGACGGTTACTTATGAAGGAAATATCTTAATAATCGGAGATGCACATCCGGGTAGTGAAATTATTGCCGAAGGCGATATCACTGTTTGGGGTATTTTAGGCGGAATTGCTCATGCGGGTTCAAAAGGAAATATAACTTCAAAAGTAAGAGCTTTGAAGCTCAATGCTATTCAGTTGAGAATAGCAGGATTATATGCAAGGCGTAATGACACGCTGAATGTACCTTATGTTCAGAAAACGAACGAGTTTACACCGGAAGAAGCTCAGATTGAAGAAGGTAAAATTGTTATTTATAAAAAGTTAAGGAGAGATTAATGACCGGACGTGTTATAGTTATCACATCAGGAAAGGGCGGTGTAGGTAAAACTACAACAAGTGCCAATATAGGAACTGCTCTCGCTAAAGAGGGATATAAAGTTGTTCTTATAGATACTGATTTGGGGTTAAGAAACCTTGACCTCCTGCTCGGTTTGGAAAACCGAATCGTTTATACAATTGTAGATGTCATAGAAGAAAGATGTAAGTTGAAACAGGCTCTGGTAAAGGATAAAAAGAACCCGAATCTTTCACTGCTTGCGGCAGCTCAAACCAGAGATAAATCTGCTGTTAACGCTGAACAGCTTAAAGAAATCTGCAATAAGCTTAAACAAAAAAATGATTTTGTGCTTGTTGACTGTCCTGCAGGTATTGAGCAGGGATTCCAAAATGCAATTGCTGGTGCAAGCGAAGCTGTAGTTGTTACAACACCGGAAATGTCTGCTATTCGTGATGCCGACAGAATTATAGGACTTTTGAACACAAAAGAAGAAATAACAAGTACAAGACTTCTTTTGAACAGAGTTCGCCCGAACCTTATTAAAAATAACGAAATGATGAGTGTTGATGATGTTGTAGGAATACTTGAGATTCCTCTTGTCGGTATTATTCCTGAAGATACCGGTATTATAACTTCTACAAACAAAGGTGAACCTATTGTTAATGATGAATCTTCTCTGGCTGGTCAGGCATACAGAAATGTTGCAAAAAGAATTCTGGGCGAGGAAGTTCCGTTCTTGGATTTAGATGAACCAAAAGGTCTAATGGCAAGGATTAAAAATGTTTTTGCCAAACTGAAAGCGAAGGTGTAAGATGGGGCTTTTAACTGATTTTTATAATACGGTTGCAAAGTTTTTCCGTCCTCAAGAAGAAACAGGAGATGAAGCATCAAAATCGGTTGCAACAAATAGGCTAAAGCTGGTCTTAATGCAGGATAGGACAAATCTTACTCCAAAAATTCTTGAACAGATGAGAGGAGAACTTGTTGATTTGCTTTCAAAATATCTGGAAATGGATAAAGAGCTTCTGGAGTTAAATTTTGAGCAGGAAGGCGATCAGGTTGCCCTTATGCTTTCAATACCTGTAATCAGGGCTAAGGACGAGGAAGAAATCGAAAAAGCTATCGCTGAGTCAAATGCAAACAAAGTCGAAGAGGATGACGCTGAAGAGGAGAATGAATCTGATGAAGAATCGGAAACAGAGGAAGAAGAAATTACTGATTCCGATGAAACAGAAAAAATTGAAGACTCGGATAATGATGTAAACGATGTATCTGAAGAGGAAGATTCTGAAATACCTGCTAAAGCAAAGAAATCTTCAAAAAAAGAAGAAATTCCGGAAGAAACAATCGTGTAAATTTTAATCTTACAATCAAGCGGGCGGTGTTATAACACCGCCCGCTTCGTTAAAATACTATAAACTTTTTATATTATCCTCTTGTACAAATAGTTTGTGCGACATAAACGCCGGATGCTGAGGCTTGTATTAAACCTCTTGTTACTCCTGCGCCGTCACCGATTGTAAACAGGTTTTTAACTCCTTCAGTTTCGAGTTCGTTGGTTAGTTTAACTCTTGCTGAGTAGAATTTTACTTCTATACCATACAATAATGTATATCTCGATGCCGTTCCGGGTGCAATTTTATCAAGTGCGAACAGCATTTCTATAATACTTTTCATTTGTCTGTACGGGATTACAAGGCTTAAATCACCCGGAGTTGCGCAAGTAAGTGTAGGTTCAATTATGCTTGATTTAATTCTGTCAGGCGTTGAACGTCTGCCTTCGAGTAAATCGCCGAATCTTTGTACCAAAATTCCTCCGGCAAGCATATTAGCAAGACTTGCTATATGTTGACCGTAGGCTATTGGTTCTTTAAACGGTTCGGTAAATTTTTTACTTACTAAAAGTGCAAAATTTGTGTTTTTTGTTTTTATATTTGCATAACTGTGGCCGTTAACAGTTGCTATTCCGTTATAGTTTTCCTGCACAACTTCGCCATTCGGATTCATACAGAAAGTACGAACTTCATCGCCAAATGTCGGAGAATAATAAACAAGCTTGGATTCGTATAATTTGTCCGTAAGCGGTGCAAAAACCGGTGCCGGAAGCTCAACCCTTACTCCGACATCAACAGCATTATTAACCATGCCGATTTTGTTTTGTGCGAATTCATGTGTAAGCCAGTCTGCGCCTTCTCTGCCGGGTGCAATTATTGTATACTCAGCTCTTATTGTATCGCCGTTATCCAGAATAATTCCTTTAACTTGTTCGCATTCAACAATAAGACTTTTTGCTGATACATTATTAAGAATAGTTATTTTTTCGCTCAAAAAATCCTGCATATGTTTCAGAACATCAAGACTGCGTTCTGTTCCCAGGTGTCTGACAGGAGAATGTACAAGTTTTAGTTCTGCAAGAGAGGCTTGTCTTTCAATTTCGTGGAAAACTTCCATATTTGTGCCGAAAACTTCGTCTGTAGCCCCATGTTCAAGGTACATGTCATCTGCATATTTTATGTATTCTTCAACTTTTTCTCTTGGCATGTAATCAACAAGATGTCCGCCGACGTCAGGTGTAAGAGTCAGTTTACCGTCTGAAAATGCTCCTGCACCGCCCCATCCGCAAAGTAAACCACAGCGTTTGCAATTGACGCATTTTGAAGAACCTTCTCTCAGTGGGCACTTTCTTTTTTCAATTCGTTGCCCTTTTTCAATTAAGATTACTTTCCATTCCGGACGAAGTTTTACAATTTCCAAAGCAGAAAAAATCCCTGCAGGACCTGCTCCGATTATTGCGACGTTGTACATACGCTATTCTCCCTAAAAACGCTCTTACAGATTTACGTTATCGCAAACACAGCCTTAAATCAAGATTTTATTCCGATTTAATGAGAATGTGGGATTGGCGTAAGAAAATTTTAGTATTATAATAATCTAGAAGTACTTGGAGTTTATAATGTTTAGAGATTTTAACGAGGTTGTATGTCTTGGTATGGGCGGTTCGTATTCTGAAATCGCTAAAGACAAGTTGTTTAAAGCGTATGATTTATATTTGTATCAACGCTCTCTTAATTCTATTAAAGAATGCATAGATTATGTTGATGAATTTTCAAATGCGGTTGCAGTTTTGCCTATTGAAACAACTTATAAAGGTATAATAAGAGAAACTTTGGATAATCTTATTCAAACGAAGAATCAAAATATACGTATTCTTGCAGAAACTACAGTTCCTGTAAATGATTGTATTTTGTCCAAAACAACTGAATTTTACAGTATTATGGGGCTAATAACGAATCCTAATGCTTTATCAAAGTGTAAGAATTTTGTAAAAGACGAAATGCCCAGACAGCTTGATATTGTGATGGCTGAAAATATGGATGAATCTGCAAGACTATTGCAAAACTACAATATAACATATTCAATAATCGGTACGCATAAAACTGCTGAATTGTATAATTTGAACATTTTGAAAGAACATATTGAAAATTATAAAAATAATAATCGAAGATTTGTCATAATAGGTGACGGGCAAACAGAACCAACAGGTAATGATAAAACAAGTATAGTCCTGTTTTTAAATGACAGACAGGGAGCCTTGCTTGATATAGTACAAGTTTTTGTAAAATATCATATCAATATTACGCAAATTAGTTCAAAAATGATGAATAATAATCAGGAAGAACAGGCGGTATTTATTGATTTTGTCGGACATGAAAATGAAGAACTTATACAAAATCTTTTGTCAGATTTAGTTCCTATAGTTCAAAGCGTTCGTGTAATCGGCTCATATACAGGGTTTTAGGGGTAAATATAGGGACAAATATAAACCAAACTACAGCTTAATATTAATTTTTGCTTTTTCTATTGCATCCTCTACTGTTCCTTCATGATTTTTATAGCCGTTACTACCTAAAAAAATTGTTTTAAAATCATTATTATTTGCCACAACATCTTTAGAAGTATAATCCGTTACGGATTGTCCATATTCATCAAACGGAACTAAAGTCTCATCGTTATTACATAAATTTGCAGTAGCAATAAGTGCCAGCATTTCCGCAGTTGCCTCTTCTTCTTTTGTTGGTATTTTTTCTTGCCTTCCGAGTTTATCCAGATACAAATGATACGCTTCATGAATCAACAGTTTCACCATTCTTGCTAATACTTTATTTTCTGCATTTGGCTTTTTACTTTCCAATTCTAGATTCCATTCTTCAATTTGGTTGTCATTTGTTTCTATTGCAAGAACTCCGTCCTCACATCTTCCGCATCCATCACTTTCAATATCCAAAATAATACTGTCAAGGCACTCTTTGAATAACTTTTTGTCAACTTGTGCCTCTAATCCTGATACTTTGAAGTTAGATATTATATAATTCCTTGCTTTGTCAATAGCCTCTTCATGCTGTTTTGCTCTTTCATTAATTTTAGCGAAGTTTACATTTTTCAATGTCATATTGTCATCATTTTTATACATTTTCATAACATTATCAACCGCCGTATTACGTAATGTTATTTCTGATTTTATTTCTCTGTCTAGTTTGTTACCGTTCATGCCAAGGATGTCACTGATTATTGAAACCGCAATATCCGCTTTTGACGGTTCATTCTCAAGTTTTAAACCAAATCTGTAATGACCATCTAGATGTGTTATATTTTCAGGATTATAGTTTTTCAATTTTTCAAAAAAGTTTTCTCTATTTACCTCTTTAGGGAAAACCATATTATAAAAGTTACTTATTATATCTTGTTTAGCTTCTTTTGCGATTTCAATATACTGTTTTTTTTCTTCTTCTGTAACATGAGCGAAACGGCTTGCCACTTCTTCCTTAATGCTTTCATTAGCTGATATATTTTTGCATAATATGCCATGAATATTAGCATCTTCAGCGTTTTTATACAGTTCTGCAACTTCTTCAATTGCATTTTTAGCTGCAATTTTCTTTTTGCAGTGCTTTAAGTCTTTAAATATGTTAAACAATATATTCATTGCAAAATCTGCTGTATCAACAGGTGTTTCAGGTAAATTATGCAATGTCCCTTGATATTTTTCTTTTAGAGCATTCATATATTCTTGTGCATCTATGCCATATTTATGTACAAACAAACCTGTATTATCCATTAAAGTAATACAAGCATTGCTTAAATTTTGTTTATTTTTTGATATCACAGAATTATCTGTGATATCTGTTGCTGCATCTTCGCAAAAAATTTCTTGCAAATTAGCAGATTGAGAAACGGCATTGTTCAAAAACCCTCTGATAATATTATTCATATTAAATCCCAGTTTCATTAAACACATTTTACTAAAAGCGGGGACTTCATCTCCTGCAAGCATACTGTCCTTATTTTCATTACATTTATCAAAAATGCTTGCAGTTTCTTGTATATCCTTTTCAGATGCCATTCTTTGGCGCAAAAAAGCTCTTAGTTGTCCGATATTAAAACTTACGCTCATAACATACATAACGGCACAATTTTAAAAAACTTTAGGCTAAATAATAAAATTGTTACATTTGGAGGATAATTGTTACAACTTCATTTTGTTTAGTGGCAACACTATACAAAATCACGCAATATAATTCTTAACTGCCGGTATTTTGGCACAATTATCCAAATATTCTATTGTTGAAAGTTTTTCTTTGTACAAGTATTTTATGAAATTCAGATACGAAATATCTATGGAGCTTAGTATAATATTTATTTCAAATCCTTCCGAGCAAAATGGCTCATAATCGTAGACAACGTAGCTGTTATATTTGCTTTTCCATTCTTTACGCTCAATTCTGCAATTATTTTCTTCTGCAACATCTTCAACCCAATCTACTATATCTTTATTTATGTTTTTTATTTCCAAATATTTATTTTGTATTTTTCCCATAGCAATTTCTCCATACAAAAATTGTAAAAGGTTAAGTATGAAGATAAATTACCATTTTGTCTAATTAAAGGAGGTGGTAAATGTGATTATTTAAATTATACAAACCCTAAAAACATTTTAGCTTTTACTATAAATTTCTGAAATTTCGTATTATATTGTGTTGGCAAATTGTTTTCTATATATGAATCCGTTGCATCTATAAAATTCCTCAAATCGCAAGTCGGTTTAAACATACCATGGTCGAGGCTTACTATTTCTTTTTTGATATTTGTTATATCAACTCCTCTTTCATTCCTGTTTGTTCCGATATATTTTAGGTTGATTATAAGCGCCAGTTTCGGCGGAATACGTCTTTTCCCGGAAGCGCCATAAATATTAATATCAAAGTTTTTGTCTTTTAGGTATTCTATATTATCCTTTCCGTGCCAGTAATTATGTACAAGCTGATTGGCAAATACTTGTTCTCTTTGGGTTAACTTTTTCGGGATTATGAATTTGCCCTGAAAGTTGTTGTTTGAGATATTGTCGATACGCATAAAATTCCTCTTAAGTGTATGTGATTATTATACATCAGAATATTTATTTTTTTCAAAACAAAGTATATTTATTAGCGAAAAAGCCATAACAATTATAAGTAAAACTACTGCCATTGCGGAAGCATAGCCCAAATCAAGATTTTCAAATGCACGTTCATAAATATAATAAACAATAGTTTTTGATGAATCCAGAGGCCCGCCTTTTGTCATAACGTAGATTTCAGCAAAAACTTTCATTGCGGAAATGGTACTTATCGTTGATACAAGTGCAATTGTAGGCATTATATGAGGAATTGTGACAGTTAAATGTTTCTGCCAAAAATTTGCGCCATCAATATCGCATGCTTCATACAAGTCTTGAGGGACACTCATTAGAGAAGCCAGATATATCATCATATAATATCCGATACCTTTCCATATTGTTACAACTGCAACAGAAAAAAGCGCCCATTTAGTATCAATTAACCAACCTATAGGGGGTAAATGGAAAACTGATAGAGCATAATTCAATATTCCCTGACCCGCATAAAGCCATTTGAAAGCGATTGCCGCAACAACTATGGAAACAATTACCGGAAAATAAATAAGAATCTTATATAATGTTATTCCTCTGATTTTTTGGTTAATGAGTATTGCAACAAAAAGCGGGAAAGTAACCAGAAACGGAACCGCAATGACCAAATACATAAAGGTATTAAACATAACTTTATAAAATATAGGTTCTTTAAAAAGTTTTGCGTAGTTATCTAAGCCACTGAAAGACGGGTGATAAAGGCTTGACGAATAATCAAAAAAACTCAGTCCGAAGGTCTGAAAAAACGGAATAAAGAAAAATACCGTTAAAACTCCCAGCGCCGGAATTAAGAACAAATACGGTGTGTATTTTTTGTAATAATTCATGGTTAAATTATCTCATTTACGATTATTTCGGTCAATAGTTCGCAGATTATTTTAAATATGGTTTTAAATATTGTCCTGTATATGACTTTGGATTTTCGGAAATTTCTTTCGGAGTCCCGCAAGCTACAACTTCGCCCCCGGCATCACCGCCTTCCGGTCCTAAATCAATAATATAATCAGCAATTTTGATTAAATCCATGTTGTGTTCAATAATTAAAATTGTGTTCCCGTTGTCCGCAAGCTGTTGGATAATCTTAATTAATTTGTCCAAATCATGCCAATGTAAGCCGACAGAAGGTTCGTCTAACAGATAAAGGGTTTTTCCTGTCGCACGTTTATTGAGTTCGGACGCAAGTTTAATCCTTTGCGCTTCACCACCCGAAAGAGTTGTAGCGCTTTGTCCCAGTTTTATATAATCCAAACCGACATCTACAAGTGTTTTCAATTTATTTGAAATTTGAGGAATATTTTCAAAAAACTCATAAGCTTCTTTTACGCTCATTTCCAAAACATCTGCGATGGATTTGCCTTTATATTTAACTTCCAGCGTTTCATTATTATATCTTTGTCCTTTACATACGTCGCATTTTACATAAACGTCAGAAAGAAAATTCATTTCGATTTTCAGCACGCCGTCACCGGAGCATGCTTCACATCTTCCGCCTTTTACATTGAAACTGAATCTGCCCGGTTTATAACCTCGCATTTTAGCTTCATTGGTTTTTGCATACAATTCACGGATAGGTGTAAACACGTCAGTATAAGTTGCAGGATTTGAACGCGGTGTCCTTCCGATTGGCGACTGGTCAATATCAATAATCTTATCCAGATATTCGAAGCCTAGGATTTCATTTACTCCTTGCGGTTTGGGTTTATTTTTGCGGAGCTTGTGTATAGCATATTCGTAAATCAAATCCTGCATCAAGGTAGACTTCCCCGAACCTGAAACGCCAGTCAAAACAACAATTTTACCGAGAGGAATATCTAAATCTATGTTTTTAAGATTATTTTTAAAAGCATTTCTGATTTGTAAAAATTGTCCGTTTCCTTCTCTAGTTTTTGTTGGAATAGGGATAGAATATTCACCGCTCAAATATTTACCCGTTATTGACTCAGGAACATTTATAATATCATTTACCCCTTCTCCTTGAGCAACGATTTTACCTCCATTTATTCCTGCTTTCGGTCCTATGTCGATAATATAATCTGCATTTCTGATTGTTTCTTCGTCATGCTCAACAACAATAAGAGAATTACCCATATTTCTGAGTTTTAAAAGAGTTTTAATTAACCTTTCATTATCCCTCTGGTGCAAACCGATTGAAGGTTCGTCAAGCACATATAAAACTCCTGAAAGTCCGCTCCCGATTTGAGTTGCAAGACGTATTCTTTGAGCTTCTCCGCCGGAAAGGGTTCCTGCCATTCTTGCCAAATCGAGATAGCTTAAACCTACATCCATAAGGAATTTTAGTCTTGCTCGAATTTCATCTAAGATTTGTTTTCCGATTTTCATTTGAAAATCCGAAAGAGTCAAATACAAATCAGTAATAAATTCATATTCTTTATCAATCGACATGGTGCAGAACTCGTGTATATTTAGTTCTCCAACTTTTACAGCGAGCGGGAACGGTTTCAGTCTTGCGCCTCCGCAAGCTTCACATGGAGTTGTGACCATATATTTTTCGATTTCGGCTTTCCAGTATTCGCTTTCCACATTATAATGCTTCATCAGAAACGGGATTACGCCTATAAATTTCTGCAGAGTATTTCTATACCTGTGGCTCCCGAATTCTCTTATTCTCATCGGAATTCGTTCGTCAGAACCGTAAAGAATTATATCCTGCTGTTCTTGCGGTAAATCTCTGAACGGAATATCAAAATCGATATTGTAAGTCTCTTTTACAGCTTTTAAAACATCCTCGTAATATGAAGTAGACGACCTGCTCCAGGGGTAAATAGCTCCGTCATTGATAGATTTACCCCTATCCGGAATAACCAAATCAGGATCAATTCTGAAGTCTACGCCAAGACCTCCGCATTTTTCACAGGCACCGTAAGGTGCATTGAATGAAAATATTCTCGGTGAAAGTTCTTCAAAACTTAAATTGCAATCCGGACATGCCAGTTTCTCGCTGTAAATTAATTCTTCTCCATCAAGTTTATCAATATTTGTAACGCCGTCAGCTTTTTTAAGCGCAATCTGCACGCTGTCAGCTATTCTTGAACGTGCTTCCGGTTTAACAACAACTCTGTCTACTACAACTGAAATATTATGAGTTTTCGTTTTTGCAAGAGAGATTTCGTCTTCATCAAGGTTGTAAATTTCTCCGTCAACTTTTACACGAACAAAACCTTCTTGCTTTAATTCTTCAAAAAGCGATTGATATTCACCTTTTTTACCTTTAACCAAAGGTGCTAAAATCTGAATCTTAGTACCCAGTGGTAAATTTAAGATGCTGTTTACTATTTCGTCGATAGTCTGCGGTTTAATAGGTTTTCCGCATTTCGGGCAATAAGGAGTTCCGACTCTTGCGTATAAAAGCCTCAAATAATCATATATCTCCGTAACTGTTCCGACAGTTGAACGCGGGTTGTTGCTTGTGGATTTCTGGTCAATGGAAATTGCCGGAGTGAGTCCGTCAATATAATCTACATCGGGTTTGTCCATTTGCCCCAAAAACTGCCTTGCATAAGTGGAAAGGCTTTCTATATAACGTCTTTGACCTTCAGCAAAAATTGTATCAAATGCAAGCGAGCTTTTACCGGAACCTGAAACACCGGTGAATACAACAAGCTCATTCTTTGGTATTTCCAAAGAAATATTTTGTAAATTATGCTCCCTCGCTCCTTTAATTGTGATTTTGTCTGTCGCCATACAAAGATTATAACATGTCAGTTTTATTATGTATAATTTACAGTCGATTATTTTTAAAGTTAAATATTTAGTATGCTTAAAAATTATTTTACTTATGCGCAAAATTTACTAAAACTTGCCGGTCCTATTATTATGGGCAATCTGGGCTTTATAATGATTGGGGTTGGAGATGTCGTGGTCGCCGGGAGACATTCGACAGAAACGCTTGCCGCCATAAGTATTGCTACTGCTATTACAAACTGTATTCTAATGCTGGGAATAGGTATTCTAACAACATCTTCGGCAATATTATCTAATTATCGGGGCGGCGGGAAATGCATAGAAAAATATTTTTATCCATCATTAAAAGCGACGGCTGTATTATCCGTCATAGCCTCCGGTATAATATTTGCCTGTATTCCGTTTATAGATAAAATCGGGTATTCTCCTGATTTGGCAAAAGTGGTTAAAGACTATTTCTTTATAACAGGTTTTGCTGTATTCGGCGGATATTTACACTGTGCGATGAAGGAATATTTGCAAGCGTTTGAGATAGTAGTTTTCCCAAATCTGCTTACAATTTTTAGTGTATTTCTTAATCTTGGTTTAAATATATTGTTTGTTTTCGGTTGCGGTTTTATTCCGGAAATGGGCGCAATAGGTCTTGCAATATCTAGCCTTATTGTAAGGTATTTTATGGGAATAGTTCTTTTTGTGTATTGTTTGATAAAAATTAAAGTATCGTATTTTAAGGATCATAATTATTATAAAGATTTGATCAAAGTTGGTTTGCCATCTTCTCTCGCTATTATGATAGAATTTACCGGCTTTAATATGATTACTGTTATCATGGGCAGAGTCGCCGGAATTTATGCTGCAGCGCATAATTTGCTCTGTACTTTTACAAGTGTTGCGTTTATGATTCCGCTTGCAATATCAAATGCAACTGCTGTAAAAGTCGGTTTTGCAAACGGTTCAAAAGATTATGCGGAATTGAAAAAATATGCTTTTACAGCTCTGGCAATGTCTGTTGTAGTAATGCTTATATCTGCAACATTTATAGGCCTTTTCCCGGAATTTTTTGTCAGTCTTTTTACACCTGATAAAGCTCTGGTCGATGTATGTGTGCCTATATTATATGTTCTGTGTTTCTTTCAAATCTTCGACGGACTCCAAGTTTCATTTTCAGGAATCTTTAAAGGTTTGAAAAAAACGAGAATTGTTATGGTATCTAATTTTATAGCTTATTGGTTTATATCATTCCCGCTGGGATGTATTCTCGCATTCAAGTTTAACCTGAATCTTATAGGTTTTTGGTTCGGGTTATTTATATCATCTTTTGTTATTTGCTTAATGATGTCATTTGCTTTGATTCGAAAATTTCAAAAATTTCCGGATTAAACTTGCAAAAAACTAAAGCGGACAATAATCGCTGTAGATTACGCTTGACCAATTGTCAAAATAGCTTATTTGAGTTAACGAACCTGTTTTTACGAGTATTTTATGCTGGTTTTCCGGTTTAAGTTTCAAAGTATCTGCAAGAGCGGATTGTATAACTTCAGGTGTTGCGACAAGTATAATTCGGCTTCCTTTGTTTTGTGCAATAAGTGTATTAATAGTCTTTTTTACCCGCTTGTTAAAATCTTTTAGTGATTCGCCATTTTCAGGCGAATTTGACAGAAATTCCGGGCCGTTTCCTTTTATAACATCATTATATAACATTCCATGCCATTCGCCGTAATTTCTTGATGGTAAGTCAATTACTTTAACTTTTTGTTTGAAAAGTTTTGCAACTATCTGAGCAGATTGGTTACAGCATATATTCGGACAAGAATAAATATTGTCATATGCTACTCCTCTTTTTTCAAGATATTCGCATACTTTTTCCAGTTCATCTTCTCCTAAATCGTTCAATTTAGGGTATTTAAGACCACAACCAATTATACCTGCGGTAGAATATACCGTAGCGCCGTGGGATATAAATGTAATTTTACATATACGTTTAAACATAAAACCTCTGATTTAATTATAGCATATTGTACCAAGTTTAAAAACAAAATTTTTCTATAGGTAATTTCATGTTAATTTTTGTAAAAAAATAATGCATGTTTGGCAATTAAATGTACTGAAAGTTTTTATTAATAATAGATGTGTGTAACAAAAAGGAGTGTGCCTATAGGTCCAAAAACTTCCGAAAACCAATAGTAACGTGGGTTTGTTATACAAATAACAAACCGATTGATAGCAAGGTAATTTGTGTGAACAGTATTTATGGTCTGTTTATTTGCTTGTTATCATTCTTATTGCAGAGAACAAAAGTTTACGTGACTTAAAAGTGTAAATTAAAATTATGATGTCATTCTTTGATTTTATAAATAAATATAATAACAAAGATGTTCCTCCAATAATGCGAGGAACTAAACTCATGATTATGCAGCTTGCAAGAGAAGAACGTAAAATATCGGAACTAAATAAATCCAGTCCCGATAAAACGTATTCTATGATTCGTAAAAAAGAAGATATATCAGAAATTTTTACAAAGTACGTTAATCAGGACTTTAATAAAGAGGCCTATTTGTTTATAAAATAAGGTACTAAAAATCATATCATAATTCTATTAGTATATATTTTTATAAAAAGATGCCAAGGTTTCTTTTAAGTCCTCTATTTCTGAGTTGAGAGATGTAATCATATTACACATGCGAGCTTTAAATTCATTTATTTGAGATGCTTCTTTCATTTCAACAAGCCGGTTATATTCTTTGCATTTTGAAGCCAGCTTTTCTTCTATAATTGTTTTTCTTAAAGCGATATCATTATTGAGTTTTGGTGTTGTTGTAATTGTAAACTTGTTAATAGCGTTCATAATTCTCCTTTAGCAATAGATTCCTTTATACACAAAACCCGTGAACAATAAAATTTGCTATTAAATATTAATAAAAGTTAACATTTGAGGCAATTATTTAAAAGTGCAAGATATAAAATAAAAAAGGATTTGGTTACTACCAAATCCTTTTTTGCGTTATATTGAATAATTTTATGCTTCCGGAGCTTCTTCAGCAGGAGCAGCTTCTTCAGCAGGAGCTTCTGCCTCAGCCTTAGTTTCTTCCTCTGCAGCTTTAGCTTCTTCAGCAGCTTTTGCAGCTTCTGCAGCTTCTGCTGCCTTAGCTTCTTCTTCAGCAGCTTTCTTTGCCATAGCTTTCTTCGATAACTTAACAGTTTCTTTCTTCTTGTAGTTCAAAGAACCGTCTGCATTGCAGTTAGCTATTAAGTACTTGACTGTATCAGTCGGTTGAGCACCTTTCTTAACCCATGCTTCTGCACCTTCTTTGTTAAGTTTCATTTCTTTAGTTTTAGGATTGTAATAACCCAATTCTTCAATAGGTCTGCCTTCACGCTTTGTAGTCGAATTGATTACAATAATTCTGTATGTAGGCACCTTTTTTGCACCTAATCTTTTTAATCTGATTTTTAACATTCTTTTTTTCCTTCTTTTTATTTATATTTCGCTTGATAAAAAACCAGCCGTCTGTTCTTTATCCCGAATGATTCTAAGAGGATGAGAACCATTCAATAATAAATAACCACAAACACTTTCAATAATCAAGTGGTACTACGTACGGGGGTAAATAATTGTGGTAAGGGTCGGGTGCTACGCACGTAGGTAAGGGTCGGGTGGCATCAGCCTAAAGACTACAAGCTTGAATATTAACTACTGGTCACCCTCAATGTTGAAACTACAAGACCTTCACGACAAACGGACAAATGGTCGGATTGCATCGGTCTAAAGGCTGCAAGCCAAAATAAAACCTACAAGCAATCCTCGAAGTGAAACTACCTCCCCCGGGGGAGGGTGGCACACAGTGCCGGGAGAGGGTTTTATTAATATATAATACCCTCTCTGTCACTTCGTGACATCTCTCCCAAGAGAGATAGGAAATCAATCCTTACTGTCAATTAGTTACAGCTGACTTAACCTTCGCATTAGTTGGGTACTAAATTTAAAAAGCGGGTAAAATTTTACCCGCTTTTATGATTGTAAAATTAATAAATCAATTAAACTAATTCAACAACTTTGTGTGAATTCTTTTCTGCAATTTCAACAAGGCTCTTGGAAACTGCTATCATAGAAATTTCAGAATCCAGTTTATTAACGCATGAACCGCAGCCTATTGCGCTTGCACCTGCAGCAAATGCTAATGCTGCCGTAGTTGGGTTAATTCCTGTTGCTGTCATTATCGGCAAGTCAATGTTTCTTGAAAGTTCAATTGTATTTGAAAGTGTTAATTCTGCTCTTTCAATCAAACCTTTTGCGCCGTTTGAAGGTTCTGCAGAAAAATGTCCTTCAGTCTGAATCAAATCAATGCCCAACGCTTCAAGTTCTCTTGCAAGTTCAATTTGTTCTGCAATTTCAAGTTCGCCCGGTATGGTAACACAGAAAAATACATCTGAATCTGAAATTAATTCTTTTGTTCTTTTAGCAAGATTTAGAACCTGAGTTGAAGTGAATGCGCAGCCTTTTTTGTATAATGCGTCAAAGTTGCCGAGTTCAATTGCATCAGCGCCTAAGGCAACTGCGTGTGCAAGTTCTTCCGGTACAATAGATGAAACAAATAACGGAAGTGCTGTCAGGCTTCTTATTTCCGAAATAATATCTGCATCAGCGCAAATATCAACTGCGCTTGCGCCTGCTGCTTCTGCTGCAATTACCACTTTTTTAACTTTGCTTAAATCAAAATTATCAATACCTGCAATAATTTTAACTGCTCTTTTTTCTTCCAATGCTTGTTTAAAACTTTCAATTCTTGACATAATTATCTCCTTCTTGTGTCTGTTTTGTTTATTTCCAGTTAATTATACATTAAAAACTTGTATGTGACAATAAAAAACTAACCCTGTCACCTAATAGATATTTTTTATTGATTTAGCAAAATAAGATTATGAAGAAATTTATCAGTTTATTTTTAATATTTACAGGGATATTACCCTCTTACGCATTTGACAGAGAAGAACATTCAATTGTTACGCTTTACAAGAAAATAAATCCTGCGATTGTATGTATAGATTCTCACATTAACAGAGGAATTTCTTGCGGTACAGGTTGTATCATTGATAAATCAGGGTTAATATTGACGAGCGCTCATGTTGTTGAAACAGGTAAAAATATTGTTGTTACGATGTCTAATGGTCAGAATTATGATGCAAAAGTGGTCAAACGTTTTGATGAAAATGAAGATATTGTACTTTTGAAAATATCAACACTCAGAGATTTAAAAACCGTAAAATTCGGTGACTCCGAAAAGATAAAAGTCGGCCAAAAAGTTTTTGCAATCGGGAATCCGTTTGGGTTTAACGGGACATTGACTCAGGGAATAATATCCAGAATTGATTATGCAAAAAACAGAATTCAGACAGATGCGGCAATAAATCCCGGTTCTTCAGGAGGGCCTTTGCTTAATAAAAAAGGCGAGATAATCGGCATTAATCAGGCGATTTTTAATCCGGACAACAATATTTCCAATATTGGAATAGGCTTTGCAATACCGATAAACTCCGTAAAAGAATATTTAAATAAAAGCAAAAATACAATTTAGATTAATTATTCACAGTGTTCTTAAAATAAAGTTTGTCAAAAGTATCTATTTTATCGCAATTTTCGTCAAAGTTTTGCAAATACATTATTACAGATCTACCTTTATATTCTCCCAACTCATTGATTGAATCATAAACTTCTTTTTCGGTTCGTGATAGAGGTTTGAAACCGGATCTTAAATATAAAACAACGGGAGAATGTGTGCTGTCATAGGGTTCTGCCCTAAGAAAAATAGGGAAAGCATCTTTATCCTTTAGTGTTTTTAACAATTTTGTTCCGATGATTCTTGCTGCCGAACGATAATCTCGTTTTTGAAAATTTTTAAAATTTTGTATTAAGTATGCATATTTGCTATCCTGCATTATTTTGTCGGCGTATTCTTCAGGAAGATTGTTTTTTTTCATAAAATTTCTTGCAGAATTTATGTCCATTACTTTAAAACGTACTTCAGCAACCAAGGCATTTCCTTCTTTTTGTATAATGTCTTTTGACATTTTGTTAATAGTATTCAAGTCTTCCAGATATGTTGTTTCAGGTAAATCTGTCAAAAATTTGTCTTTTTCTTTTAGTTTTTCCTTATCGTACATTCTGAACAAATATTCATCTTGATTGTATTTGAATGTAATTACGGTATCTTTACCGTTTACTGTTAATTCATCTGTAATTAATCCCAAACCATCTATATATTCTCCGCATTTCAAATTTTTTGTATCAGAAAATAAAACAGATTCGAGGGCTTTTGTCGTGTAACCGTAATGACTTTGAATATTATTAAGCGCACGATATTCAACAGCCAGATTTTTAAGTAAATCAAAATCTTTGTTGTTAAATTGACCGTGAAAATCTCCGCTCTTTTTACAAAGTATTTCATTTATTTTTGTTAGAATGTTTGCTTTTGTTTCAATAATATTCAGGATGGGGCAGTCTTTATACCTGTCCGTAATTTTTTCAATCTGTTCTATATCCTGAGCGTTAAAAACTCCGGTTAGTCTTAAAGCTTTATCGACAGGATGTTCAAATATTGTTTTTGCCGGTCTTGCCAGAGGTATTTCTTGTATAGAAGGAAACCATTCTTTATAATTCGCATTGCACTTCGGGCAATCTCTCATTGCAGATTGCTTCATAGCAATTAGCTCCAGTTCTTTTTGTTTTAGTGTCTTTTGAATTTCTTTTGTTAAGTTAACAGGCTTATATACAAAAGTATCAGGCTCATTGCATTCATCCATTTTTATCATATATTTGAAATCTGAAATGTAATCTTCGATAGCTTTTTTATGTATTTCCCGGAGTTCAGTTACATTTTTCGAAGAATATTCTTGTTTTAGCTCATTTACCTTAACCATATCTTCTGTTGATAAAGCTCCTAAAATATCAGCTGTTACACTGGAAAATTTCCCATAATAAGGGAAATGCGCAGGATTTAAATTGCATGGCGGTTTGCCGGGTAATGTTACTTGGATCCGGTTTAAGTTTTTACCAAGATTATGATGCTTTTGTACTATATTTATTTTTTGAATTGATACAGGCATACAATTTATAAAAACCGTAAAAAATTTTTTTGCTAAGTTGTAAGACACCTATTACATAAGGGTTGACTATATGTTTTGAAGAGTTATAATCCGTTCATTAGGAGGTGTGTATGATTATTCCAATTTCCCAATCAATAGAAAGTATAGGTTCAAAAACCGGCAGAATATTGGTTAAAAAAACAAATAATACTTTACCGACGGCAAAATTAACAGCAGCTAAGCTCCAGAATATGGTAAAATCATCTGTATTGTTGTCTAAGTCAGTTATACCCGGCACTGGTGGTTCATCATGTGAGGATTCGCCCTATGGTGATATGGGTCCGTATTATGATTTTTGTTAAAATTTGAGTGACATATGAATAGAATACTGCAACTATCACCATATACTTTAAAAAGGTATGAACAAAAGCTTGATAGATACTTTTTTTTTAATGTAAAAGACAAAAAGTTTTGGGAAACTGATTATATAACAGGGTCAGTAGTTGCAGGACTGGATGGTTCATCCTCTGTGAAGGATGTATTGCTTAATTTGTATTCCTCTAATTCTGAAATTGATAGTTTAGAATTAGAGGAATATTTTTGTAAAGTTTTTAACTTTTTATTTGAGGAAGGATATATTTGTGAAAAGCATTAGCAGAGAGTATGAAAAATATATTCGCTTTTATCTTGATTCCGTCATAATTCCATCGGAGAAAAAACTCAATCGGACTCTTTATTATTCAAATCCAAGTAAACCCTTTATGGCACACATAAAGCAAGGGGCAGATGACGATAATTATTTATTTTCGACGCCCATGGCTGTAAACTGGAACCTGACTTCCTCATGCAATTTCAGATGTGTACATTGTTTGTATAACAATACTGAATACAGTAATGCGAATGATTTGTCTGCAAAAGAAGCCATGGCGTTAACAGAAGAATTGATTAATGATTTTGGTGTTACTTTTGTTATACTTACTGGTGGTGAAATCTTTATGCGAAAAGATACAATGGATATAATTCGTACACTGAAAAGAAACAATGTCGCTGTAAGGCTTTTAACAAATGCTGCGCTGCTTAATGACGAAATAATAGATGAATTATCGGAAATATTTAATCCGTATGTTGATTCAATCCATATCAGTCTTGACGGGGCAAAAAGTGAAACTTATGAAAAAATTAGAGGGACCAAGTTTTTCGACAAAATTGTTCATAATATCAAAAAATTGACAGATAAGAATGTAAAAGTACTTACCGTTTGTACAGTCAATAAAATTAATTATGATGAAGTTGTAGATATTTATAAATTAAGTGTTGATTTGGGAGTATATAGTTTTATATCAGGTAATATGATTATCCATAACCCAGGTCATGAAAAGCTAATGGTGCCCAATAATGATTTATTTAAGCTTTTCTATAAACTTTCTCAAGCAGAATCACCCGAAACCGTTTTATCGGCTAAGTTTTTTTCACAATCTGAGTTAATAAATATTTCCGAAGTGCAAACAATACTTGAAGAACCAAAATATCAAAAATTATTACAAAAATATTATAAAAATATCTTACCCAGAACTTGTCAGCATAATGAGAAGATAGCTATTCAGGCTGACGGAACGATTTATCTATGTCTTGAAGCATTGGCACACAATGTTGCTCCGCTTGGGAATTATAGAGATAATTCATTACTCGAAATATGGGAAAATCGTTTTGACAATATACTATTCCAACCGAGAAGAATAGAAGATATGGTTTGCAATGGCTGTAAATACAATGTTTTTTGTAACGGTGGTTGTCCTGTTAAGGCATATATACGAACAAAAAACCTAAATACTCCGCAAATTGATTGTAAAATGTATGTATAAATTAATAAATTGCGCAAAAGACGGCTAGGATTAGAATCCTAGCCGTCCTCTTATATTAAATTTTATGACTAGCCTAATAATTCTGATAAAACTTTTGCGTTTTCTTCAGCTCTTGCGTTATTTGAAATCTTATTTCTTTTAATATATACACGTAAAGCTTCACGAATGAGCTCGCTTCGTGTTCTTTGTTCACTTGTAGCGATGCTATCTACTCTGGTTAAAAAATCATTCGACATTGAAATCAATACTCTTGCCATATTCCCTCCAAATATTTTTGTATATAGCCATTATATCACATAAATGATTTATTTCAATATTATATCATTGTTATATTTTTAAAAATTTATATTGGCATGCCTCTTTATATTACTTGATTTTTACTATACTTGATAATAGAATATTGCTAATGTGTAGTAGCCGGGTCGGAATTAAAAACCTTACCGGCATGGAAATATAAATTAAGGAGAAATACAAAATGACATCGAAAAAATTTTTATTTACTTCGGAATCTGTTACCGAAGGTCACCCCGACAAAGTATGCGATCAAATTTCTGATGCGATTTTAGATGAATTTTTGACGAAAGATTCGACTTCAAGGGTCGCAGCCGAAACTACAGCAACAACAGGCATGGTACTTGTTTGCGGAGAAATTACATCAAATTGTTATGTTGATATTCCGCAGGTTGTAAGGAATACCATTAAAAATATTGGTTATACAGGAACTTCCGGAGGCGGATTTGATGCGGATACCTGTGCTGTATTAACAAGTATAGATGAGCAATCTTGTGATATTGCAGGCGGTGTGAATAAAGCTTACGAAGCACGTTCGGAAAATTCAGATACTTCTGTTTCCGAAACAGAAAATATTGGTGCTGGCGATCAGGGTATAATGTTTGGTTATGCTTGCAACGAAACTCCGGAGTTAATGCCATTGCCAATAAGCTTGGCTCATAAGCTTTCTTATAGGCTGGCTCAGGTAAGAAAAGAAGGCATATTGAATTATTTAAGACCTGATGGGAAATCACAGGTTACTGTTGAATATATTGACGGAAAACCTTCGAGGATTGATACTATTTTGATTTCGACGCAGCATGCTCCTGAAATTAACGGAATAAGCGACAATTCTAAAATTCAGAATATTATAAATAATGATTTGAAAAAACACGTAATAGATTATGTGTTTGAAACAGAATCAATAAGACCGGATTCAAATACTAAAATCCTTGTTAATCCGTCAGGAAGATTTGTTGTAGGTGGTCCGCAAGGCGATTCCGGTCTTACTGGAAGAAAAATTATCGTAGATACTTATGGCGGTTACTCTCGTCATGGCGGCGGAGCTTTTTCAGGCAAAGATCCAACAAAGGTAGATCGTTCAGCAGCTTATGCAGCAAGATATGTTGCAAAAAATATAGTAGCTTCAGGCTTGGCTGAAAAATGTGAAATCGAGCTTGCTTATGCAATCGGTGTTGCCGAACCTGTATCAATATTTGTTGATACTTTCGGAACAGGTATTGTTTCTGATGATGAAATATCTGATATTGTTCGTTCTAATTTTGATTTAAGGCCGGCTGCAATAATTAGCAGTTTTGATTTAAGAAATCTGCCGGCTAAAAACGGCGGCAAATTCTATCAAAAATTAGCGGCATACGGACATATGGGAAGAACTGATTTGAATGTACCATGGGAAAAAACAGATAAGGCGGCATCTTTAAAAAAGTTAAGTGAAGCATTTAGTTGTTGCTAAAATGCTTAAAACAATAAAAAAAACAGGTGCGATTTATTCGCACCTGTTTTTGTTTATATTTCATTTACTAACAAGCAACTGTTTGTTTGTCATCCAATGCTGCAACACCAGGAAGGATTTTACCTTCAATAAATTCTAATGAAGCTCCGCCGCCTGTTGAAACGTGGGTGAAATCTTCTGCTTTGCAGAACTTTTTAGCTGCAGAAACAGAATCGCCGCCTCCGATAACAGAAGTTGCGCCATTCTTTGTAGCCTCAACGATTGCAGCAAGAACTGCTTTTGTTCCTTCTGCAAATTTCGGATTTTCAAATGCACCTACAGGGCCGTTCATAAGAATTGTTTTTGAAGATTTAAGAACTTCTGCAAATGCTTTTCTTGATTCTTCACCGGCATCAACACCTTCAAAACCTTCAGGTATTTCGTCAATTTTAACAAATTTATTTGTTCCGTTTCCTGAAAAATCATCAGTTACAAGGACATCAGTTGCCATAACGAGATTAACGCCTTTATCCTGTGCTTTTTTAACGATAGCATTTGCAACTTCAAGCTGGTCGTCTTCACAGATGGAGTTTCCTATTTGTCCGCCTCTTGCCTTAACAAATGTATAAGCCATTCCGCCTCCGATAATCATGTTGTCAACCTTATCAAGAAGGTTTTCCAGAACACCGATTTTAGAGGAAACTTTTGCACCGCCGACAACAGCCGTAAATGGTCTTGTCGGATTGTCAAGAGCTTGTGACAAGCATCTGATTTCTTTTTCCATCAACAAACCTGAAACAGCAGGTTTGAGAATTTTTGCAAGTTTTGAAGTTGATGTATGATTTCTGTGAGCAGCGCCAAAAGCATCATTTACGTAAAAATCGCCATATTGTGCCAATTCCTTTGCAAAAGTCATATCATCATCTTTAGCTTCTTCAGCTTTGTAATAACGAATATTTTCGAGCAAAGCAATCTGACCGTCTTTAAGATTTTCAACGTATGAAGCCATTTCTTCAACTGACGGAATGAACATAATATCTTCGCCAAAAACATGCGCCATATATTTTGCAACAGGAGCAAGAGTAAATTCAGGATTCTTTTCTCCTTTCGGACGGCCTAGATGTGCCATAAGAATAATTTTTGCTCCTCTTTCTTTCAGATAAGTTACTGTAGGAACAATTGCCTGAATTCTTGTATCGTCGGTTACATTTTTGTTTTCATCAAGAGGAACATTGATATCCACACGAACCAAAGCTCTTTTACCTCTGATGTCACCTAAATCTTTAATTGACTGTTTCATAATATTTTCCTTTCTTTAGACTATAAACAAATTATAGCAAAAAAATAGAGGATGCGGAAAAAGTCGAAAAATGACAATTTTTTGAACTTTTTCAAATCCGACCTAAGGTGTGTGAGAGTCAGGTCGTGTGCGGGATAGCGCACAACCTGACTCGAAACCGTACCCCAGAGTTTGCAGGAAAAATTTTAATTTTTCCGCAAACTCAATATTTAACGCTGATATTTTTAATTAAAATCTGCATATTTTTGGTGTAAAATAATTCCACTATGACAAATCTTTTGATTAGTGATATTAAATCAGACAAAAACAAAACAGTAATGCCTAAAATATCTGTTAAAACTTGTGCACAGGCACTTGTTGAAACATTGTCGGAACTCGGAATTGATAATATATTCGGATATCCCGGTGCTTCTGTTCTGAGTATTTATAATGCACTTTCGGAAAATCGTAATATCAGGCATGTACTGGTTAGACATGAACAGGCGGCCGTACATGCTGCAGAAGGTTATGCAAGAGTGAGCGGGAAAACCGGTGTAGTATTGATAACTTCAGGCCCAGGGTTTACGAATACCATTACGGGAATCGCAAATGCTTATGCTGATTCAACGCCGCTGGTTATTCTTGCCGGAGATGTTCCCGCAAGCAATAACAAAGGAAAAATATTCCAGAGAGTAGATATTCAGTCAATGACAAAGACATGCGCAAAAAAAACATACATGCTTTCGGCAAAAGATGATATCAAACAGGTTATTAAAGAAGCATTTGAAGTTGCAAATACCGGTGGCAAAGGTCCGGTTGTGGTTGCTTTGCCAAGGAATATTCTTGAATCAAAATATTCTGCAAAAATTACAAAAGAATTTCACAAAAAGAAAAAACTTCCGATAAAAGATTCGGATTTGGATAAAGTAATAAAACTTATGTTTAACGCAAAATCACCGCTGATTTTGCTGGGTGGCGGAGCTGTAAACAGTGCCTCAAATATTAAAAAGCTGGTTTATAAAACAAAAATCCCTGTAATATCAACCCTGATGGGTATTGGAACGTTCCCGGCTTCAGATAAAAATTATCTTGGTATGATTGGAATAAATGGTTCATATCTGGCGAATGCTGCCTTGGATAATTCAGATTTTATACTTGCGCTGGGTGTAAGTTTTTCAGATCGTTCTACACGCAAAAAAATTGATTTTGACAAAAAGGCAAAAATTGTAAGTGTAAATCTTAAACAAATATACAGAGATTTTGAACTTGAAATACCGTCTGATATTAATCTTTTTCTGGAAGGACTCTTGTTTAAATTAAATAATGTTCCAAAATATAATGACTGGAATGACAAACTTAGACTGATAAGGGAAGATTCCGACGGGGATAACTTGTCTTCTGATAGTTTAAATTCATCATCAGTACTAAAAACAATTTATGAATATACAAAAGATTACGAACCTATTGTTGTTACTGATGTAGGTCAGCACCAAATGGTAACTGCACAGTTTTTCAATTTTAATAAACCAAAAAAGTTTATAACCTCCGGCGGGCTCGGGACGATGGGATTTGGACTCCCGGCATCAATAGGCGCTCAGCTTGCAATGCCGCATGCGCTCGTTATGAATATCACAGGTGACGGTTCTTTCCAGATGAATCTTCAGGAACTTGCGACCTGCCGAGAACACAATATTCCGATTAAAATCATAATTATGAATAATGGATATTTGGGAATGGTTCGTCAAATGCAGGAAAAATTGTACAACAATTTGTACCAAGTGAAAATGACAAATCCGGATTTTGTCAAAATATCCGAAGCGTATGATTTATTTGCAGTTAAAGTTACAGAAAGTAAAGAGTTGATACCCGCACTGGAAAAAGTCATTTCATGCAAAGGAACAGCCCTCTTGGATATTTCAATAAATTCTTTTGAAGAGGTTTAAGAAAATTTTTTGCGGAAAAGTTTACAAAATCTTAATTAGGTGATTTGATATTTTATGCTAAAATTTATAAGTAGATAAATTGTTTTAAATTATGTGGTTTATGCAATCATATTAATTCAAAAAGAGAGGTACTTATGTGCGGAATTGTGGGATATATAGGAAGTAAATCGGCTCTTGATATATTGCTGGAGGGATTAACAAATCTTGAATACAGAGGGTATGATTCTGCCGGAATTGCAGTGAATGTTGACGGCAAAGTTGAGCTTTACAAAGCAGAAGGCAAACTTCAAAACTTGAAAGATTTAACAAATGAAAAAAGGGAACACATTTCCAAATCTACTATAGGCATAGGTCATATAAGATGGGCGACTCATGGTGCTCCGACAACTGTTAATGCGCACCCTCATTCATGTAATTGCGGACGTGTTGCTGTTGTTCACAACGGTATAATAGAAAATTTTAAAGAGCTTCGTGCAAAACTGGAAAAACAGGGCTGTGTATTTAAATCCCAAACAGATACTGAAACGGTTGCGCATCTCGTTGCTTCAAAATATGCACAAACGCATGATTTAACAGAAGCTGTAAGACTTGCTACCAAAGAAATTGAAGGTGCTTATGCACTTGCGGTTATTCACCAAGATGTTAAAAATACTATTGTTGCTACAAGGAGAAATGCTCCTTTGCTTGTAGGAATCGGTGAAAATGAATATTATGTGGCATCTGATGTACCCGCTATTATTCAATACACTAAAAAAGCCATGTATCTTGATGATAATCAGATTGTTACTTTAACACCGAATGAAATGAAACTGATTGATATTGATAACAATGTATTGGCTCAAAAAATCGAGACACTTCCTTGGGAGCCTGTTGCGTTGAGCAAAATGGGCTACAAACATTTTATGCTTAAAGAAATCCACGAACAACCCGATGTTGTAAGGAATGTTTTAGCAGGAAAGCTTAGAGCCATTGATGAAAATATAATTTTAAACGAAGTTACGCTAAATAAAGATTCTTTGAAAAATTTAAACAGAATTCAGATAGTTGCGTGCGGAACGTCTTTGCATGCCGCAATGGTTGGTAAATATATTATTGAAGAGTTATGCGAGATTCCGGTCGATGTTGAACCTTCAAGTGAATATATATACAGAACGACGGTGGGTGATAAAAGTACTCTTGTAATAGGCGTTTCTCAATCTGGTGAAACGGCTGATACAATTACAGCGGTCAGACAGGCTAAAACCAGAGGTTCGCATATTCTTATTGTTACAAACAGGCCTGACTCTACAATGGCAAGAGAAGCGGATAGTCTTATTCCTGTCAATGCCGGAATTGAAGTTTCTGTTGCGGCTACAAAATCTTATATGGCGCAAGTTATTTCATTCTATTTGCTTGCAATATATATTGCGGAAATTAAAGAATCAACTCCTAAATCTAAACTGGAAAGTATTAAGCGTGAGATGATTTTACTTCCGCAAAAATTGGAAAAAGTGTTGTCACATAAAGAAGATGTACAAGTTTGTGCAAAGAGATTTGCCAATTCAAAAGATTTTATATTCATAGCACGAGGAATAAATTTCCCAACAGCTATGGAAGGTGCATTAAAGCTGAAGGAAATAAGTTATATTAATGCTACAGGGTATACCGCAGGCGAGCTTAAACACGGCCCTATTGCTATGCTCGATGAATCTATGCCTGTCCTTGCAATACTTATGAAAGGCAAAGTTTATGACAAAATTCTTTCTAATGCCGAGGAAGCTAAAGCGAGAAATGCAAGAATGATTGCGCTTACAGATTCAGAAGATGCTAAGCTCGAAGACCTTTTTGAATCAATAATCAGAATCCCTGAGGTTGATGAAACGTTATCACCTGCTCTCGCAATTGTACCGTTGCAGTTATTAGCTTATTATATAGCTGAATTTTTAGGGAAAGATGTTGATCAACCCAGAAATTTGGCAAAATCTGTTACGGTAGAATAAGGATATCTTAAATAATATTCTTTTGCGGGATAAAACTCTCGCTCTTTACAATTGAGCCTTTTTTTTATACTATGAAGAAAGGTTAGATTTGTTTATACTTAGGGGTAAAATTAGGGGTAAAGTTAGGGGTAAAATGAATGGTTGATAATAAATATAAGAGAGTTTTATTAAAGATAAGCGGAGAAGCTTTGCTTGGCGATCAGCAGTTTGGGATTGATCCGAAACCGGTTGAAATGATAGCTGATGAAATACGTTCAATATATGAACGAGGAGTTGAAATAGCTGTTGTTGTCGGCGGAGGAAATATTTTCAGAGGCATGAAAAACAGTGCTAAATTGGGTATGGATCAGGCGTCTGGTGATTATGTCGGAATGCTTGCAACCGTTATGAATGCTGTATGTCTTCAATGCGCGCTTAAGAAAATCGAAGTTGAATGCCGTGTTATGACCGCAATTGCCATGAATCAGATTGCTGAACCATATTACAGACACAGAGCTGTAAGACACCTTGAAAAAGGAAGAGTAGTAATATTTGCAGCAGGAACGGGTAATCCTTTCTTTACAACTGATACAGCTTCCGCACTAAGAGCATCGGAAATTAACGCAGAAGTAATGTTAATGGCGAAAAATGGTGTTGACGGTGTCTATGACGATGATCCCAAAATCAATCCTAATGCGAAAAAAATCAGCAAAATCTCTTATGCTGAAATTATTAAAAAAGATTTGAAAGTTATGGATACATCTGCTTGTGCATTGTGTAAACAAAACAATATTCCTATAATAGTTTTTGATTTCAAGGCACAGGGTAGTCTTGTAGATATAATGAATGGTAAAGAAGTCGGTACGTATATAAGTTAAATTTTTATAAAGGAGAAAGGGGTAAATTTATGTCAGAAGCTCTTGAAGAAATGTTTTTATTCGGTGAAGAAAAGATGGAAAAAGCCGTTTCGCAGATGAAGAAAGAATTTTCGGCTGTTCGTACCGGAAGGGCAAATCCCGGTATTTTAGATAAGGTTATTGTGGAATACTACGGTGCACCTACGCCTATCAGACAAATGGCTCAGGTCAGTGTCTCAGAGGGTACAACACTTGTTATTACACCTTTTGACAAGAGCATTATGAAAGAGCTTGAAAAAGCAATAATTAAGGCCGAAATCGGCGTTGCTCCGAATAATGACGGAACATGCGTAAGACTTAATTTCCCTCCGTTAACAGAAGAAAGAAGACGTGAGACAGCAAAGGAAGTTAAGAAATTTGGCGAAGATGCGAAAATTGTTATAAGAAATGTAAGACGCGATATGGTTGATGACCTGAAGAAGATTGAAAAAGATGAAAATCTTCCTGAAGATATGGTAAAAGATAATCAGGATAAAATTCAAAAATTAACTGACAAATATGTCGGAATAATAGATTCTTTGGTTACAGAAAAAGAAAAAGAGGTTATGACCGTATAATGGATACCAGAAGAATACTTACAGGTTTTGCAATAGGGCTTACGGCTTATATCGGAATGTTTGCCGGCGGTATTTGGCTTGCATCCATGGTGCTTTTTGCTGTCATATATTTGGCCAAGGAATATACAGAGATTCTTCAGCACAAAGGATTTTTGCCCAGTTTTAAAATAATAACAATATCAAGCATTCTGTTCGCAATAATGGCATATACCGGAAGGCTTGAATATACTCCTTTGGTGCTTACAGCATCGGTGTTTATGGCGTTATTGTCAGTATTGTTCAAGGGTAAACAGCCTTATATTGCTAATGTCGCAACAACCGTTTTCGGATTCCTTTATTGCGGATGGTTTCCGCTTCATCTCATTTTGATTAGAAGTATTGGAGAAAGTTACAGTAATCTTTATATGCTCCAGATACCTCATCTGGAAGGTGCAAGATTTTGTGTATTTATAATTTTTGCGGTTCTGTTTACTGATTCGTTCTGCTATTTTATAGGTTGTAAGTTTGGGAAACATAAACTTGCTCCCGTAATTAGCCCGAAAAAAACCATAGAAGGCTCTTTGGGCGGAACTGTCGCATGTTTGATTATATCAGTATTAATAGGCATACTCCTTAATATCAGCTGGTATCATGCTCTGATTTTAGGCATATTGGCTGCTATATTTTCTCAATTAGGCGACCTTTGCGAATCAATGATAAAACGTGATGCCGGAGTTAAGGACTCCAGCAATATTTTGCCCGGGCATGGCGGCTTCATGGACAGGCTTGACAGCTATATCCTTACGATTCCAGTTGTTTATTACTATGTCACATATATAATGGGATTATTTTAATGCTTGAAGAATTTTTTGGTGATAAAGCCGATAAAAAACTTTTAACTTTGGCATTAACTCACCCTTCTTATACAAAAGAAGGCGGTGATGTTGATTCGCTTGAAAATTATGAGCGTCTGGAATTTTTTGGCGATTCTGTCTTAAAACTGTTTGTTTCAAAGCTTTTATATGAAACTTACCCGGATTACCCCGAAGGTAAGTTATCAAAAATACGCTCGATTCTGGTTTCAGATTTAACACTTTCGAAAATTGCGTTTGAAATAGGTATTGATAAAGAAATCTTACTGGGCCATGCGGAAGAAAAACAGGGCGGAAGAAAAAGAGAATCAAATCTGGCATGTGCTCTTGAAGCGGTTTTGGGGGCTTATTATTTGAGCGGTAAAGAGAAAGCCGCCGAGGAATTTATCTCAAAATATGTTCTGCCATACGCATCAGATATAGATGAACATTTTGAGAGGTATAATGCAAAAGATGTTTTACAGCAGTATACGCAAGGGATTGATAAAACACTACCCGAATATACAACCCTATCAATACAAGGACCGGCTCACGCACCTGTTTTTGAGGTTGAATTAAGCTGGCATGGCGAAGTTATTGCTGTTTGTCACGGGAAAACAAAAAAAGAAGCCCAGCAGGAATGTGCTTACGAAGCCTGCAAAAAGTTTAATCTTATAAAAGATTAATTGATTTAATTTTTGTTGATTAAACCATATTCCATAGTCAAAAGTACTCGTCCTGTTACAAAACTTAATAAAACCTAATAATCTAGCTGTGGGGCTGAAACCATTGTAAAATTTGCTATATGATATGATATGTATTATATTGTAAAGATTTTTCATTTACCCCTAAAGTTTTTCAAAAATGTGCCGATAATGAGTTACGTAAGATAACTACTCTCCAAAGAAAGGATGTGCAATATGACGACAATATCATCGCATGGCTATTCTCCTATTCTGGAAGGGGATCCTCAAAATCCGGTAAAAAACACGAAAGAAGTAAAAAAAATTGAAAAACATGGGTTAATAGAGCTAAGGGAACAGCATATGAATGATGCAATGACGGTCAATCCTGTAATAGCTAAAATAAATGAAGTAGCAACATATTTAGATAAACCTATGAGTGAGATATTAGATATATTTTCAGAAACAACGAAAAATAATCTAACGCCAGAAATGAAAAATGATATTGACAACAACATTACAGTGAAGGATTTTCTAGATAAATATAGTGATGAACTTAAACAAATGCGCTCCGACCATGGAGTATAAAGATACTTTGAAAAAATAACATTTACAAGTCGCCTTGATAAAGGCGGCTTGTTTATTATAGATTTATAAATTAATTTAGATAATTCCAACTAAATCATATTCAGTTGAGCCGATGATTTGAACCTGTTCAATATCGCCCGGGACGAGATGTTTGTCTGTTCGTATGTTTACCACTCCGTCGATTTCGGGCGCATCATACTGAGTGCGTGCTATAACTTCTCCGTCGTCGGAAAAGCACTCAATGATACAAGGAATAGTTTTGCCGACAAAACGCTTGTTCTTTTCCGCAGAAATTTTCTGCTGAATCTCCATAAGTTTTTTGTATCTGGCTTTGGTAACTTTTGTCGGTACTTGCGGTTTCATAGAGTATGAAGGAGTTCCTTTTTCTCTTGAGTAACAAAATACACCCATCCGGTCAAATTTCATATCTTCTACAAATTTGCATAAGTGTTCAAAATGCTCTTCTGTTTCACCGGGATATCCGACAATAAAGGCTGTTCTGATTGAAACGTCAGGTATTAATCTTCTTATATTATCAATCATAGGCCTGTAATCAAAGGCCGGTCTGTTCATAAGTTTCAGCATTTCCGGATGTGAGTGCTGGAGAGGAATATCTATATATTTAACAACTTTTTCGCATTGTGCAATTGTTTTTAAAAGTTCATCCGTCATTTGAGTCGGATAGGCGTACATTATTCTTATCCATCCCAGTCCTTCAATTCCATTCAGTTTCTTTATAAGTTCAGCAAGCATGGGCTTTTTATAAATATCGATTCCGTAACCGGTTGTATCCTGTGCGATAAGTATAATCTCAGTTACACCGTTTTTAACCATATTTTGGGCTTCATTAAGTATATCTTCCATCTTTCTGGAATGGTAATCTCCTCTGAGATACGGAATTATACAGTATCCGCAGCGATAGTTACAGCCGTCGGCAATCTTTATATAAGAACTCGCTCCCATTGTAATCTGTTGCCGTTTTACATTTTCGGGGTAAATGTATTTGGGTTTGTCGTTAACTGCAACAGTATAATTTTTGTCAATGTTTTTTATTATATCAACTATTTGGGTAAAATCAGTTGTACCTACAACTGCGCATATTTCGGGGATTTCTTTTTTTAATTCTTCCGGATGCTTTTGGGCAAGACACCCCGAGACTATAACCTTTTTCCCTTTTTCAACCAGCTCCAGAATCGTGCGTATAGATTCTTTTTCCGCATCACATATAAAAGAACAGGTGTTCACGATAACAATATCTGTTTCATTTTCGTCAAGAGTAATTTCGTATCCGTTTTCTGCAAGAAGTCCTAGAATTAACTCTGAATCTACCAGATTTTTAGCGCATCCCAGACTTATAAGAGCAATTTTTTTCATAACCTAAGTTTAGCATGGTACACAAGTCTTATCAACAACTGTTAGTATCCCTCAAACCCGTTTGTCAACAGTAAAATTAACATTTTTTAAGTAAATTTTTGTAAATTCGGATTTTTACTAATAGGCATGGGTGGCATGGTCGATTGTAAATTTTTTTGGCAAATTATTTACTTGATATAAGAAACATTGGGGAATATTATAATAATACAGACGGAAGGAGTGATGGCTGCAGGACTTGGGGAGAGTCATGATAAGAAAGAGGAGAATAACACAAATCAATTTATAAGACATTTAAAAATATTTAAAAATTTTTAAAAGTTTTGGGAAATGAGATTTTGGGAGAATTTTGAACGGTGAAAGCCGTTCTTTTGTTTTGTTAATTTTAATGTTAGAATAGATGTGTTGTGTAAAATATAAAGGTGTTTAAATTTGAGGAGAAATATTTTCAGAATTTTATCTGCTGTATTTATATCAGCAATTATGATGAACTTTGTTTTTGCGGAAAGTACGGAAGATATTAAACAGAACATAATAAAACAGGCTAATGAGCTTGGTGTAGAACCTGCAATTGTTTTGAGTATCGCCAAAACAGAATCAGGTTTTCGGCAAAATATAAGAGGTTCCGGAGGTCATATAGGAGTTTTTCAGTTATCGCCTTATACGGCAAAATGTATGGGACTTAATCCTTATGACCTTAATGATAATATTAAAGGCGGTATAATTTATTACAAAAATATGTATGACAGATTCGGTTCAATGGAGCTGGCCGTTGCGGCATATAATTCCGGCCCGGAAGCTGTAAAACGCTGTAATAATACAATCCCCGCTCATTCAAGACATTTTGTGTCCAAAATAATGCACGATTATAAACATTACAAAGGAACCGGACTTTAATTTTAAACTGTTATCAAATACCAAGTAACTAGTGTAAGGTAAATAGCCAGACCAATTACGTCAATTGTTGTGGCAATAACAGGTCCTGATGCTACAGCCGGGTCAAATTTTAACTTCTTTAATATCAAAGGAGTGCAGGTTCCAATCATTGTAGCAATAGTCATATTAAGTGACATTGCCAGGCCTACGATTATGCCAAGTTCTATATTATGCTGCCAATTCCAGGTTACTAATGCAACAAGTATTCCGAAAATAAACCCGATACTTATTCCTGTTACTGATTCACGCCATATATAATGCCAGCTTGAACTTAAAGTGACGCATCCTGTTGACATACCACGAACCATAAGTGTAATACTTTGAGTACCGATATTTCCGCCCAATCCTGCAAGCAAAGGCATAAATGCTGCAATAACAGGCAATGCCGTAAAGGTTTGGTCATATCTGCTTGTTATAGATACGGCTAAAAATTCTCCTATCAAAGTTATAAAAAGCCATGGTGTACGTGCCTTGATTGCATGCCCTATGCTTCCTGTTAAAACGTCGTCATCATCATCGCCCAAATCAGTAACGATACCTGATGATGTAAGGATTTCATCAGTTGTTTCTTCTTCTACAACATCTTGTACATCATCCCAGGTTACGATTCCCTTAAGGTGATCGTATAAGTCTACAACGGGAAGTGCATTAAACTGATATTTCATAAAAACATCGGCAATATGTCCCTGATAATCATCAACGTGGACTTTTACAATATCTTTTGACATTATGTCCGATACGCTCAAATTAACAGGAGAAGTCAGTAGTGTTCTCAGTGAAACAACTCCGATAAGGTGGTTGTGTTTGTCAACAACATAAACGTAATAAAGCTCCATACTTTCTTTTTCGGCTTTAATACGAATTGTATCCAGTGCATCTTTCACACTCATATTAACACCGACTGTCAATACAAGCGGGTTCATAATACCACCGGCGGTATCTTCATTATATGTTAATAATTCACGAAGTTCGGATGAAAACTTTTCAGGCAAATTATCCAAATAAGCCTGACTTTCGTCATCTTCCATATCACCGAGGACGTCGGCTGCTTCGTCATGAGGTAATTTTGAAATCAGCCTTGAAGCCAGTTCTTCATCAATATCCCCGAGAATTTCGACTTGCAATTGCGGAGCCAAATATTCAATAACTTCTGTTGCTTTTTCTTCGTCCAGTTTTGTAAAACAGGCAAGGCGTTCTTCAGGCTTTAATTGCTGGAATATATCGGCAATATCGGCAGAATGGTATGTAGCAAGCTCTTCTCTGAGCTGCTGTTCAGTATCAGTATCTATAAGTTCCTGTATTCTGTCTACTGTATTTTCCAAATTCTGCATCGTTATTTACCTTTGCAACTTTGTCCTTTTACCCCTTTACTCCTATCTGTAATTCGTGAATTGGAGCGGATAATCATACTTGTCTTCATTTTTACGAAGGAGTTGAATTACTTCTTGTAAATCATCTTTACTTTTGCCTGATACTCTAACCTGTTCGCCCTGAATTGATGCTTGTACTTTTAATTTTGAATCTTTAATATCCGAAACTATTTTTTTAGCGAGTTCCTGAGTAAGGCCTTTTCTAAGGTTAAATACTTGTCTTACATTCCCGCCGAGAGCATTTTCCATTGCTTGGGCATCTAAAATTTTTATACTTAAGCCTCGTTTTACAAGTTTTGTTTGAAGAATATCATAGATATTTCGCAATTTCATTTCGTCATTTGTCGTAATTGTAATATTTTTATCAGCTTCCAAATCTATTTGTGAATTTGAATTTTTCAAATCAAAACGTGATGCCAAATCTCTCTTAACTTGGTCCACAGCGTTTACAAGCTCTTGTTTATCAAATTCGGAAACAACATCAAAACTGCAATCTTTAGCCATATTCACACTCCTGTTTTTATCAACAGTAATATAATAGCATGAATACAAAAAATTTTTATTTGTTGAATTTACTTATGAATTTGCTCAACCAGGAATGTCTGACTTGTGCATAATGCGGCTGCGGATTGATTTCAACAGGATAACCTGCAACTTTTGGGCGTTCCGCATAATCAACATAACCGCATCCATATTGCGACTTAAGGTTTTGATATACATTTCCTGTTGAACCGTAACCCATACCGGAGAAATTCATTGGCATTACCATAATAAACACACCTTCAATTAATTAATACACATGTATATAAAGTATTTTTTCTACAAAAAATTGCCTTATTATTAAGATTTGTAACGTTGAAATTGAATTTTAGTGATTCTTTTAAGCATTTTGGGCGGTTTCTTCGGATATTTAATTAGACATTTGGTTGTTTTTGCAATATTCTCTATTTAAGGAGAAAAATTATGAGTGATTGTATTTTTTGTAAAATAATAAACGGAGATTTTGGAACGGAATTCGTTTATGAAAATGAGTATGCGGTTGTATTTAAGGACATCAATCCTAAAGCGGATATTCATCTTCTTGTTGTGCCGAGATTACATGTCGAATCTCTTAATGAGCTTGAAGACGAAGAATTATTAGGGAAATTAATGATGACTGTTAAAGAAACAACGAAAAAACTTGGCATAAAATCTTACAGAACAGTTATTAATACAGGTAAAGAAGCCGGTCAGGAGGTTTTCCACTTGCATATACATATTTTATCCGGCAATATGCATTTTTAAACACAGGAGAAACAAAAATGACAGAAACTATAGTATTACAAGGTGTTGATGAAGCACAAAAGATATACAAAGAAATAACCCCGGGCGGTTATGGGATTGCAATAAAAACAAAAAATATATTGTTTTCTGAGCAATCTGATTTTCAAAAAGTAGAAATTTTTGATACGGATTCGACTCTTGGAAGAGTTTTAACTCTTGATGATTTGATGATGACGACCGAAGGTGATGAATGGCATTACCATGAAATGATTGCACATATTCCTATGATGCATCACAAATGTCCGAAAACTGTACTTGTTATAGGCGGAGGAGATGGCGGAACTGTCAGAGAAGTGCTTAAACACGATACTGTGGAAAAAGTTGTCCTGTGTGAAATTGACGGAATGGTTATAGATGCTTGTAAAAAATATCTTCCGACTATTTCCTGTCAGCTTGATAATCCAAAATGCGAAATACTTGTAGAAGATGCAATTGAATACATTAAAGACAAGAAAAATATGTTTGATATAGTTCTTATTGATTCAACTGATCCTATGGGTCCGGGAGAAGGCTTGTTTACCGATGAATTTTATTCAAACGTAAAAGCCTCGATGAAAGAAGGCGGAATTATGGTTGCTCAATCAGAAAGTCCGTTTGCAAATCCTGAAGAAATCAAGAAAATGTATACACAGCTGAGAAGGGTATTCCCGATAGTTTCAACATACACATCTAATATTCCGACTTACCCCGGTGGATATTGGGCATGGGCATTTTGTTCCGAATCAGTTAAACCGCTTTCATATTGGGATGAAAGACGGGGCGAACAGATAACAAAAAGTTGTAAAATTTATAACAAAGAATACCACGAAGCACGTTTTGCACTTCCTAATTACCTGAAAGAACTTGTAGGTTGAATAACCATATAATTTAGTTAAATGATGAAAAATATTAAAAAATCGGTTAATATTATATTGATTGGTTTTATAGAAGGAAGTTTTTATGAAAAAGTTATTGATATTGTTTTTGGCGATTTTTGTCGGAACTATTTGCACTTTCGGATATTCATTCCCGAGATGGAAAGCAATGCCGATTCATGTTTATGTACCTCAAAATGCCGGTAAATATTCTGCTCTAATGAACAAAGCTTTTAATGCTTGGCAGGTTAAATCAAATGGTCTTGTAAAATTTAAATATGTGTCAAGACAGAGTGAGGCAGATATTTTTGTGGAGTTTGTTGATTACGTAACCAATTGCGGTAACGAGAGCGCAGTCGGGTGCTGTCATTCTGCAACACGCAATGGCTTCTTTACACAAAATTATATTGAAATCGGTACAAGAGAAAGTTCAATGACTCTTAATAGGCAGGGAAAATTCGTAAAACAAGAAACAGGGCGTTCAAACGACCATCTTTATGGAGTCATGCTCCATGAGATAGGACACGCACTCGGATTAGGACACTCTGCTGACAAAAACAGCATCATGTACCCGATCGATTTAAACGAACTCCAATATCTTACAAATACTGACATGCAGCTTTTGAAGAATAAATATAGATAATAACTTAATCTAAATCATAATGGAGCATTGAAACTACTTTAACGCCTTTGGATTCAATTTTTTCACGTCCTTTTAGAGGATCAAGCTCGATTATAAATGCTGTCGCTACCGGCTCTGCGTTGGCTTTTCTTACAAGATTGCATGCAGCAGCGGCAGTTCCGCCAGTTGCAAGCAAATCATCAACTATAACAACTCTGTCACCTTCTTTTAAAGCATCTTTATGCATTTCAATAGTGTCAGAGCCATATTCCAAATCATAAGATTCGCTGATTTTTTCAGCAGGTAATTTGTTCGGTTTTCTTATAGGAACAAAACCGATTCCGAGTGCTGCAGCAAGCGCTGCACCATATATAAATCCTCTGGATTCGATACCGGCGATATAATCCACTCTTTCATCTTTAAATTGGTCATATAAAAAATCAACAGACATTTTAAATGCTTTAGCATCCTTGGTTGCTGTTGTAATATCTAAAAACAGAATTCCTTTTTTAGGAAAGTCGGGAACCTGTCTTACATGGCTCCGTACATAATCAAAATTGTTCAGTGTTCCTTTCATTATTTCAATACCTCTTGTAATTTGCTTTGCAATTTCTGCAGTTTTTTATTAATTTCGTCTATAATACGCTGTTTTTCTTCTTTTACCAATCCGTGAGCTGTCTTACCCCACTTCATATCTTTTTTACAGAAAAGAATTTTTCCGCAGATGAATATAACCATTGGGAACCACAATATGAAAAAGTACATAGTTGTAATAAAAGCTTGCCCCAGTGCTTTTAGCCTGGGTACATTGTCATAACGTCTCAGGCTGTATCTGATGAGTAAAAAGAAACCAAGCCATACAACAGATGCAACAATCAGGGAAGACCACAAAACGTTATGAAGACTGAATGGGTCGATTTTATCGGCGAACATTTTTATAACCCTGAATAAAACTTCCATCATAAACCACAAAGGCATTATGAACTGTGCTATGTAAATTGTCATATCAAGTCTTGCACGCAAAGACATTTTTTTAGACCTGATGGCTTCGCCAAAATATTCCAAATATCTTCTTATTGTACCTTCAAGCCATCTTCTTCTTTGCCTGAATAGTGGCAGAAGGTATATAATTCCTTCTTCATATACGCATGCTTCGGGACAAAATCTTATATCCCAGCCTTTAATATGAAGCCTTGTTGACATATCCAGATCGTCGGTAATTGTATAATTATTCCAACCACCTATGTCCTCAAGTGCTTCTCTTTTAATTAATTCTCCGTTCCCTCTAAGTTCAACTGCCCCTTTTACGGCATCTCTACCTACTTGTAAATGTGTATCAGTCGAATATTCGTTGTTTTGACATCTTGTTAAAAAGTTGTAGTCTTTATTTCGGATAATTTTTCTTGCCTGAACAGCTCCAACGTCTGCCGGTTCAAGATTCGGGATAAGTTTATTTAAGAAATCAGGTTCAACTGTGGCATCTGCATCGAATACAAGAATAGCATCACCTTTGGTAACTTTTAATGCATCATTTAAAACTGCAGATTTGCCAGGGAATGCATCTTTGTCACGTATAAATTCGATTACGTTTTCATGCTTGCTTGCAATTTCATTTATTACGCTTGCAGTATTATCCGTACTTCTGTCATCAATTACAACAACTTCAAAGTTAGGATAATCTATCTTCAAAATATTTTCTATTGTATTCGCAATAACATGTTCTTCATTGTGAGCTGGTATCATTATAGATACAAACGGCTTATAATCTTCATTGATTACCTGCGGATGTTTCTTTAATTTACGTGCCTGATATTTTGTTGCCGCAATTGAGTACAATCCGTATGTGACCATACATGCACACAAAATCAGGAATCCGACTACCGTATTTACGTAGTTTTGGAATATAAAAAGGAAAACCCCCAGAAGTGATAGTATTATAAATAAAAGAATTCTTTCTCTCATAACAAGTCCAACACCTGATATTATACCAAAACATCGTTTACAATATTACGATTTTCGCCTTTTTTTAAATTAAACTTTACAAAACTTAACAAATTGGGATAAAAAAGGCAATTTTTTAAAAGATAAATACTTAATATATATATAAGAGATACACAAGGAGCTTTAAAAATGTTATTCGTCACAGAAACCGTTAAAACAGAAGAGTTAAACAAAGTTCAAGACTTTTTTGCAGAATATGATTCTGAAGTAAAAACAGTTTCTCCCGAAGAAGCAGAAGAAGCTTCAAAAGTATCAAAATATATTACAACATTGGTAAGTGACTGCTATCAAAAATCAGTTGAAGATATAGCAAATACAAAAGTCGGAAACAGAATCAACCGTAAGAGAACACTTCAACAGGTAATGAGAGAATCATTCTTCTACGGAGCAAACAGATTCGGCAACAACTTCATAGCTTAGTACTACGTACGTAGGTAGTGGTCGGATTGCATCAGTCTAAAGACTACAAGTTAAAATAAAACCTACGGGCAATCCTCAAAGAGAAACTACCAGACCTACACGACAATCGGATAAATGGTCGGATTGCATCAGTCTAAAGACTACAAGCTCAAATAACAACTACAAGCAATCCTCAAAGTGAAACTACCAGACCTACACGAAAAACGGATAAATTTAATAAAAACAACAAAACCATAAACACGAAATAATAATAATTCCCCTACACATATCTCTTATTTTAACTATCTTACATCTTACACAAATTTTAACCCTCTTCTGAGGGTTTTTTCTTTTGGGTTAAAAAATTAAATAATAATTAATTTTACCTTGATTTTTTAAAAATATCATTAAAATGTAATTAGGGTAAATAAAAATACATTTGCCCGGCGGAGTTTTGATTATGATAAATTTTGAAAAATTTACTAATTATTCACAGGAAATTATTTTTGCGGCTAATGCTAAAAAAGATTTCTACAAAAATACAGAGGTATGTCCTGAACATATTATTTTGGCGATGATTGAAGATAACGGTATCGCAAAAGATTATCTGGAAGAATTGAAACTTCTTAATCAGCATTTTATCAATGAAATTGTTGCAAAAATAAAATCATATCCTACGATTTCATCTCCTTCAAATTCTCAGCAGATATTTTTATCAAAAGAAACAAATTCAATTTTGGAAATTGCCACTCAAGAAGCTGAAAACTTAAAAGATGAATTCATCGGGATTGAATGTATTTTACTTGCTATGACAAAGGCGGAAGGAGTAAATGTAACTGAATTACTGAAAAAGCAAGGTGTTACAACCAATTCGGTTTTGTCGGCTATGAAAAAAATAAGAGGTAATAAAAAAGTGGATACTAAAAACGCAGAAGAAAATATGAAAGCACTTGAAAAATACTCTACCGATTTGACGGAAAGAGCCAGAAAAGGTAAATTAGATCCTGTTATTGGTCGTGATGAAGAAGTCAGACGTATTATACAGGTATTGAACAGAAGGACGAAAAATAACCCTGTATTAATAGGTGAGCCCGGTGTCGGTAAAACCGCAATAGTTGAAGGTTTGGCTCAAAGAATAATTCGTGGTGATGTTCCTGAAAGTTTAAAAGAGGTTAAACTGATTTCTCTTGATTTGGGCGCACTGGTTGCTGGCGCAAAGTTTAGAGGCGAATTTGAAGAAAGATTGAAAGCTGTGCTTAAAGAAGTTCAGGAATCAAACGGCGAAATAGTAATGTTTATTGATGAGCTTCATACGGTTGTTGGTGCAGGTTCGACTGAAGGTTCAATGGATGCCGGGAATCTATTGAAACCTATGCTTGCAAGAGGTGAACTCCGTACAATCGGCGCTACAACAATAAATGAATATCGTAAGTATATAGAAAAAGACCCTGCTCTTGAAAGAAGATTCCAGCCTGTAATGGTTGATGAACCGAGTGTTGAAGATACTATTTCCATTTTAAGAGGTTTAAAAGAAAAATACGAAGTTCATCATGGAATAAGAATTTTAGATAGTGCTCTGATTCAGGCTGCTACATTATCTGACAGATATATTACAGACAGGTTTTTGCCTGATAAAGCAATTGATTTGATTGATGAAGCAGCTTCGGCATTGAGAATAGAAATTGATTCTATGCCCGAGGAAATAGATACAATGTATCGTCAAAAAATTCAGCTTGAAATAGAAAGAGAAGCTTTGAAAAAAGAAACTTCTCCGGAAAGTATTGCTAAGATTGACAAATTAACCGCTGAAATTGATGAATTAGCAGGTAAAATAGATAAGCTTAAAGCGCAGTGGGAAGCTGAAAAAAATACAATTTCCGGCGAGGCAGGTATTAAAGATGAAATAGACAAAGTTAAAAATAAGATTGCTGAAGCTGAGAGAAATACGGATTTGCAAACAGCGGCCGAACTTAAATACGGCAAGTTGATGGAGTTGGAAAAGAAGCTTAAAGCTGTTCAAAATCAGGAGAAGAGTGAAAACAAACTCTTGAAAGAAGAAATTGACGGCGATGATATTGCAAATATTGTAAGCAAATGGACCGGAATCCCTGTTACAAAGCTTGTTGAATCCGAAATGCAAAAACTGTTAAGAATGGAAGATGTTTTGCACAAACGTCTTATTGGTCAGGAAGAAGCTGTCGATACGGTTTCTGATGCTATTCGTCGTGCAAGATCAGGCTTGAAAGATCCCAAAAGACCAATTGGTACGTTTATTTTCTTAGGACCGACAGGTGTCGGTAAAACAGAACTTGCAAAAACTCTTGCAGAATTCTTATTCAATGATGAAGATGCGATTGTTCGTATTGATATGTCTGAATATATGGAAAAACACAATGTTTCAAGACTGGTTGGTGCTCCTCCCGGATATGTTGGTTACGAAGAAGGCGGGCAATTGACGGAAGCCGTCAGACGTAAACCGTATTCGGTTGTACTTTTTGATGAAATCGAAAAAGCTCACCCGGATGTGTTCAATATAATGCTCCAAATTTTTGATGACGGTAGACTGACTGATTCTAAAGGAAGAACGGTTGATTTTAAAAACACTGTAATTATTATGACTTCAAATATCGGAAGCGACATAATATTAGAAGATTCTTTGAATGCGTCTTTAAATGGCGGTAATTTTGAAGAAACCAAAGAAAAAGTTAACGCTATTATGAGGGAAAAATTCAAACCTGAATTTTTAAACAGAGTTGACGAAACAATATTCTTTAAGGCTCTTAACCTTCAGCAATTATCCGCAATTGTGGATATTCAGATGGAGCATTTGAGAGGGCTTCTTAAAGACCACAATATCAGTTTTGATATAACTGATGATGCAAAAGAATTTCTTGCTACAAGGGGCTTTAATCCTGTTTATGGCGCAAGACCGCTTAAGAGAGTAATCAGACAGCTTGTTGAAAATCCTCTCTCTAAGCTGATTTTGGCACAGAAATTTATTGATGGTGACCATCTTGTTATTGATGTTAAAGATGATGAACTGACCTTTGAAAAGCAACAATAAGTTAAAATCTATGCTGCTGTTTTTTCAACTTTTGTTTCAGCCTCTTTCTCTTTTTGAAGTACGTAAGCTTTCTTTAAATTTGAACCCGCTTGCCATAAATCATACGTTCCGAACAAATAGTCAAACAATCGGGTTGATTTACTTTTCGTAATTCCGCCTAATACGTAGAAAAATACGGCAAAAGCTGCATTCGTGTATCCTAAGGTTTTCCTGTTTTTGATTTCATAGTCACGAAGTTCATCTTTCGACAATATAGTGTCGCCGTCTGTGTTTATTTTGTCAAAAGTTTTTACAGGATTTGAAAATAAACTCTTTTTCATTTTTTCTGCTTTTTCTCTTGTCATGCCTTCATAGAAATCTTCATATTCATAACGTTTTTTGTAGGATGAAGTTTTTTCGCCTGTAGTTGCATCAATTCTCATAATAATTCCTCCATATAAATTTATTTCCCCTGTTATTTATATAAAGTGTTTTTAGTGGTGAAAATTGCCTGAATAAAAATATAAGTTAACAATTCTTAACATGAAGGCAAATTTTTAAAATGATTTGTTTTTATATATATATGGTTAGTGTAAATTTGCAAAATGAAAAGGTTTATGAAGCGGGCGGCGCGAAAAAAGTTCAAACCGCTCCTTTCCCTTTGAAAAATGATTCAACAAATAGTGAAAATAAAGAAAATGTCGGTTTAGTTTCATTTCGAGCAGCCGGCAATACTTCAGCACTAACTGTCAGAACTCAGTTAAATACTGATGATGAAAAGAAAAAATATAAAGAATTGTCTTCGGCAGTTAACGGGAAATACAGAAAAAAACTCGAATATGCCTTAAAATCAGGTATTTTGTTAAAGAATGACTCTGATAATAAAACTTCGGTTTTGGATAACCTGTATAAAATTTATAAAGAAGAAAGAGATCCGGGACTTAATAATATTGCGCTTTTAAAAGAATGTCTTGATATTATTCAAAATCCTTATGTAATTACACAGACCTGTGAAGATATACCGCCTGAGTACAAAACTCCGGTAATAGGTATCATGACAAATATGTCTGAGGATGTTGCAACTATACAAGAAGCAAATAACTATCTTAATAATATGCATACAGGCACATGCCCGACGGCAAGTATTGAATTTGATTTGGCAACTAAGCATCCGGCAGACTTTTTCAGAATGGTTGAAGGTTTAACTTCACCAAAAAATGAAACTTATAAAGTAATTGATATGAATGCGCTTTCGGACAAAACGATTGATGCAGTCTGGCTTTTGGAGAACTTTAAAACTCCGCATAAAAAACTGGGATTTGATAAAGCTGTTATACAGTTAAAACCGGACAAAAATGCTATTATACGTGCCAGAATACAAAACAATCACAGAGATCCGGGCGAACGTTCAATGATTGACGTTTTAATGCAGTCTACTATGATGCAGTTGGGCTCACAGCAAACTTATGATTCTATTACAGATAAACGTTCACCGAATGCATGGACTGAAGATGACAGCGGTTTGATTGAGTTTGAAAAAACTTATGTTGAATCAATTATGGAAAATAAAAATACAACATCGGTTATTTATCAGGAATTGGATGAAAACGGACGGCTTGCCGGCCACACAAAAGATTTAAAAGAAATAAAAAAAGATTTGATGGATACTCTTGCGATGGGACATAATATCATAATCGGATATACATGGCCTGATCCATATAATGATAACAGGGTTGCCGGACACGAAATCACCATCGTGGGTACAAAAACTAACAGCAAAGGTGAAACGATATTCATATGTCAAGATTCTGATGATGAATTTGATACTCCGATAGAAATGCCTGAATCATTTTTACTTCCTGCAATACATCATGCGGGTTTACCTGAGGAAATTGCATCACGCGGACAAAAATATGAAGACAGCTGGAAAGTCGGCGTTCAGGAATATGAGAAAGGTAAAAAACAAGCTTAATGGGTACAATATATAGATTAAAACTTTTGTCCGGGCTTAACCTATTGTTTTAACAACTTCCAAGGTTGAATAGTCGTTTAAATACGGCAGATGTTCTTCCGTAATTAATTCACCGGGAAGCAGAATTGAAATTCCCGGAGGGCATTCAGCTATAACTTCGGCAGAAATTCTTCCTATTGCATTTTCTTTCGGGATGGTTTCCTTTTCTGCATAATAAGCATCTCTCAAGCTCATCATAATTTGAGGCTCTAACATCGGCATATGTTTTCTGTTTTCCAGATAATAAATATCTTTATGATTTGCAGAAGCTATTTTTTCCAAAGCATCAGCTAAATACACAAAATCAGAACGCTTATTGCCTAAATTACAAAGTATTAAAACGCCGATATCTGAAGCAGATTCAACTTCAATTCCAAAATCGATTTCTAAAATTGATTCCAAGCGTTTACCTGAAAGACCGTCGATTTTAATAAACACTTTTGTAACATCTGTCATATATCCGAAAGAAGTCTTTAATTGGTGTAAGTTCGGAATATTGTCCAGACGTTTACGTAGATATTTTGCATTTTTGACTGCTCTGTCAATTAAGGTCTGTCCTGATTTTGACTGTAAAACAGCTCTTGCCGAATCCAAACTTGCCAAAAGCATCAAAGAAGGACTTGTTGTATGTAAAAGTTTCAAAGCTTTTTCTACTGTATCAGGATTTATTAAAGAATTTTTTGATATATGAAGCATAGAGCTTTGGCTCATACTTCCGCCTGTTTTATGCAGTGAATGAACAACAACATCTGCTCCGAGTTTTAAAGCGGTTTGCGGTAAGTGTGAGTTAAAATTCCACAGACAGCCGTGAGCTTCATCAACGACGAGCGGTACATTATACTTTTTGCAAACTTCGCTTATTGATTTTATATCGGAAACAACTCCTTCATAAGTCGGGTTTGTAATCCAAACAAGTCCGACATTTTCGTTTTCTTTTAAAGCCTGTTCTATTTTAGATGCTTCAATACTTCCCCATATTGACCAGTCTTCTATTCTCGAAGGGCAAACCCATACAGGCTCTGCACCGGATATCATTAATCCTGTTAATGCGGAGCGATGGCAATTTCTGTTTATAATAACTTTTTGTCCTTGTTTTGTTAAAGCCATTCCAATTGCAAGATTACCGGCAGTAGAACCATTCAGTAAGAAGAAGGTCTTTTTTGCACCGAAAGCTTCAGCTGCCAATTCCTGTGCTTCGGCAATCGGACCTGTCGCAGGGTGAAGGGTGCCCAGATTATCAAATTCATCAGTTGTATCTATATTGAGAGCTTTTTCTCCGATTAATTTTTTAAATTCACTGTAAACTGCTCTCCCTCTGGTATGTCCCGGAATATGAAACTGATAAGTAGGATTTTCACAGGCATTTTTGAGCGCCTCTACAATCGGCGCTTTTATTTTTTGTTGTTCCTGCTTCCCTTGATTAGTTTTAAGTTTCTTTTCCAATGGATTTACCTCTTTACTAATCGATATAATACTCGAAAATATTTTTTTTTGCTAGCAAAAAATATTTTTAGGTGTTTTTATATAGAAAAGGAGAATAGAATGAAAACAAGAGTCGTTGATATGAACAGGATATCGTTAAACAATCTTACACGATATGGCAGAAAGAGGAATGAAGCTATCTGGAAAATGATGGATAAGGGTTGTGAAATTATCAAAGAATATCGTGAAAGCTGTAATACAAGGGTGTATATAGGGTATAAAAGTGCATATCATACTATGGCTGATTGTGTTACAAGAGTTCACAGAAACGGTACGGTTGAACAAAAAGAAACAAACGCTATGTGTTCACCATTTCCCGGAGGAATGAAGACTTATCATGTTGAAAAAATAAAAGAAGACAAAAATGGATATATTCATTTGCTGAACAGATTGATAAAAATAAAAAATGGCAAAGTTATTTTTAAAGATGAACTAAAAGTAAAAACGAATGGCGGTATAGAGGCGGCAAGAAGGGAATTATACGCACCGGAGCCGTAGATGTGTGAAATAAGTAATTAACGGAGAGGATTATTTACCGCTAAGTAGATGGGGAAATTAGTAATACTAAAAAGTCGTAATAAATCTTTACGGCTTTTTTATTTCTATTGATTTTTTATTTTAATGTCATATAATTCAGATACACAAATCAACTAATTAAGAGAGAGTATATTATGAACAAAAAGATGAAGATTCTGTTTGCCTCAGCAGAAGTTGCGCCTTTCTCCAAGGCAGGAGGCTTGTCAGATGTTGTTGGAAGTTTACCCAAGATTCTTGAAAAAGATGCGGAAATCGCTATTTTTACTCCGCTGCATGGGTGTATTGATAAAGAAAAATGGGGGATTAAAGAACTCGAAAATTCTGAAATGTGGATAGGGTTTGGAAATATTCAGCATAAATTTAAACTTTTTACAACAAAGCTTCCGACAACGGATATAAATGTTTTCTTTATTCAAAATGACTGGTATTTTTCTTGTTTTCAAGAGGTTTATCCTAAGTGGATGGATACAAGATATGAGCACGAAAGATATATAGCGTTCTCTCTTGCAACTCTGGAATACGCAAAAGCACTTAATTTCAGAGCTGATATTATACATTCAAACGATTGGCACACAGCTATGATTCCTCTTTATATCAAAGCTAATTACAAGTTCGATGACTTTTGGAAAAATACAAAGAATGTTTTTGAAATTCACAATCTTGCTTATCAAGGTGTTTGGTATGAAGATATCCTTGATTTTGCCAATATGAGAAAAGATATTGTATATAATGAATGGGGATGTGAGCATTACGGGCGTGTTAACTGGATGAAGGGTGCAATAAATTATTCCGACAAAGTTGTTACCGTTTCTCCCAAATATGCTGAAGAAATCCTCGGCAGTGAATTTGGTGAAGGAATGGATTACACCTTAAGAGGGCATACAAATAAACTCTTGGGAATAGTTAACGGTATTGATTACGATGTATTTAATCCTAAAACTGATAAATTTTTAATCAAAAATTATTCAGTTAAGGACTTAAATCTTAAGAAAACATTTACCCCAAAAGAAGAAAATAAAAAATACATACTTAAAGAATTCGGGCTTGAATATAATCCGAATCGTCCGCTTATTGGTTTAATATCAAGGCTTGTTGACCAAAAAGGACTTGATTTAATAAGAGCAGCAGAGAATGATTTGCAGAATATGGAGGCAGATTTTATTTTTCTGGGTTCCGGAAATAAAGATTATGAAAATTTATTTATCTGGCTTTCAAATAACACTAAAAATATCAGAACTTATGTGGGATACAGAGCAGATTTGGCGAACCAAATATATGCCGGTTCTGATTTCTTCCTTATGCCTTCCAGATTTGAACCTTGCGGGCTGTCTCAATTGATAGCAATGAGATACGGCTCATTACCGATAGTCAGAGCAACCGGCGGACTTGAAAACACTGTAACCGGTTATCCTCTCGATAATTCGAACGGATTTAAGTTCTGGAGTTATGACGGTAATGCAATGAAAGACGCAATTTATACAGCATTAAATGTGTATAAGGATACTTATACAATGAATGCTATGCGTAAAAGTGCTATGGAAGCTGACTTTAGCTGGAAAGAAAGCGCTAAAAAATACCTCGAAATGTATGAATCTTTATTATAATCTCACTCTGTGACTTTGCCGTATTTGGTATATTAAGAAATGTAACACAAAGCATAATTGTTAAGAAAAATCTTTACAATTATCAATTTGTACAAATTGATAAAAAAACTAAAATTGCTTAGTGGTATAGCTTTCAAGCGTTTTTACATGTGCGTTTATTTATAAAAAATAATGGTAGAGTAAATATTTATTAAGAAATGTAAAATTACCATATTTTAGGCTAAAGAAATCGAAAAAAATGCCGATAACACATACATCGAACGGATACAAAGGAGCGTCGTTTTATGAAAAATGTGTTAACGGTTTTATTTGTTTTTCTGGCATTCACTGTAACTCAGGCTTTTGCATATAATCTTAACGAGTTTTCATCAGATGCGAAAATTCTTTCAGCGATGAGATTGCTTGAACAATCAGGCGATTATGATGTATTTACCAATATGAAGAAAAATGCGGTAAAAGTTAAATTTTACAATCTTTCCGGATACGGAAATGTATATGCAACAAATTCATACGACAGCTCAGGCAGAAGAGTTATATTAATTAATTCTGTTTATGCAAAAGCACCGGCAGAACAAATAGCTTGTTTGATTGCACACGAAAGTATGCATGTGCTAAGAAAAGCAACAATGGAAGAAGAAACAATAGCTACTCAAAAAGAGGCAGCAACCTGGATAAAATTAAAAAATAAATCTGTAACTTATCCTGATAACAAACTTACAAAAAGATTAGATAAGCTTGCAGATTTGCAAATAGCATCTTCCGAAAATGGCACAAATTATATTCAATCAAAGATTGCATCAAGCGGTTTTTACAGAGCTCAATTCGGAATGTAAAAGATTTCTCTCCTATTATAAGTTTTAAATTAGCCGAAAACATTTTTCATTCACATTTTTACAGAGTGTTCTTGATAGAACACTCTTTTATTATTGTAAATATTATATGTTTATTATAAAATACATCTGTTAAAAAGGAGTTTAGGAGGTTGTCATGCTGCAATCAACTGTAGATTTTTTGCGTGATAAAATATCGGCGGAATTAGGTAATTTTGTACCGGAAATAGGTATTGTACTTGGTTCCGGATTAGGTGAGCTTGCCGATGAAAATTGCGATTTTGCAATTCCTTATTGCGAGATCCCGGGTTTTGAGGCTTCGACGGTATCAGGTCACAAAAGCAGACTTGTGTTTGCAAAAATAAACGGCAAGAATGTTGTTATGATGCAGGGCAGATTCCATTATTACGAAGGACACCCTATTCAGAAAGTGGTGTATCCGATTAAAGTTATGAGAAAATTGGGTGTAAAAACTTTAATCCTAACGAATGCTGCAGGCGGTGTGAATCCGGCGTTTGGGCCGTCTGATTTGATGGTAATAACTGATCATATCAATTTTATGGGTATAAATCCTTTAACGGGGGCAAATGACGATTCACTGGGTGAGAGATTCCCGGATATGTCGGAAGCGTATACTCCAAAACTTATTGATTTAACAAAGAAAACGGCTGTATCGTTAGGCATAGATTTGCAAGAAGGTGTATATATGGCGTTCTCCGGCCCTTCTTATGAAACACCGGCAGAAGTAAGGATGGCAAGAACAATGGGGGCAGATGCCGTAGGTATGTCAACCGTACCTGAGGCTATTGTTGCAAGCTGGGCAGGAATGAAACTTATAGGAATAAGTTGTATCTGTAATTCTGCAGCGGGTGTAAGCAATGTGGCTTTGTCACATCAAGATGTCATACATGCCGCAAATGTAGCAAAAGACAGATTCAAACTTCTTGTGAAGGGAATAATAAAAAATCTTTAGTTAATATGACGGAATAATTTTATGCGCTTAGACAAGTTTTTAAAAGTATCAAGATTAATCAAGCGAAGGACTGTTGCAAATACGGTATCGGACATGGGCAGGGTTTTTGTGAATGGTAATCAGGCAAAACCTTCAAAACAGCTTAAGGTCGGAGATATTATAGAGATAGAGTATGCGAATCATACTGTAAAAGCGGAAATTTTAACTATTCCTTCCGGAAATGTAAGTATTCAGGAAGCAGACAGTTTATATAGGGAAATAAAATAATATGCACGAAATATTTGTAAGTATGAATAACTTTTTTCAGAGTATGGGAGTTCAGGGACTGGCGATAAATTCCGCAGTAGAGAGTTTCTTTCTTGTTCCGCCTCCGGATTTTTTATTGATTGCAATGGATTTGGCGAAGCCTGAAAAAGCCCTATATTATGCATCTGTTTGCACGATTGCTTCAATTGTCGGTGCGGCGATAGGCTATTTTATAGGTCTTTTTGGCGGAAGACCGGTGTTTAATTTCCTGTTCAGAAAAAAGCAGGATAAATTTGATGCTGTTGAAAAAATGTATAATGAATATGGCTCATTTGCTGTTTTCTTTTCAGCTTTTACACCGATTCCTTACAAAGTATTTACAATAGCCAGTGGTGTTTTGAAGATGAATTTCTGGAAATTCCTTGTTGCAAGCTTTTTCGGCAGAGGCGGAAGGTTCTTTTTGGTAAGCTTGGTGCTGATGTTTTTTGGTGAAGCGGTTAAAAAGTATTTGGAATTGGTTATATTTGTGGTAACCGTAATAATTATAATATTCTGTATAATAGTTTATAAAAAACGACACTCATTAATAAAAAGGGATAAAAGCGATGACAATCATTAATAAACAATTTACTGTAAACACCGAAGGTAATACCGATATAATAGACATAACAAAACAGGTTCAGAACTGTGTATATCAGGAAGAACTAAAAGATGCATTTGTATGTATTTCGATTCAGGGAAGTACTTCGGCTGTAACGACGATTGAATATGAAAACGGATTGGTTCAGGATTTGAGGGAGGCTCTGGAAAAAATAGCACCATCAGGCAGGGAATACCATCATGACGAAATTTGGCACGACGGTAACGGTTATGCTCATATACGTTCGGCACTTATGGGAAGTTCGGTATGCGTGGCATTAAAAGACGGATTGCTTAATCTGGGCACTTGGCAGCAGATTATTTTGATGGATTTTGATAACAAACCCCGTTCACGCTGCGTAACTGTTCAAATTATATCGTAATTTATATTTTTAACTAAATTAATTTTACATAAAATATGTTATTTATACTTTTTTATTAGGTTTTATTATGTCTGTACATTTCTTTCTCTTTTGTTGCGAGAAAAAGAGAAAGAAATGTACCCAAAGAAAGAGAAAACACGCAATTAAAATGGCTAACCTCTACGCCCTTCGGGCGTGGTATTGAATTGCTGTTGCCGGTAGAAGTTCTGTAGGTTGGGTTTTCTACCCCAACGATATAAATAAGTTTATAAGCCGCCATATAAAGGCGGCTTATTTATTAGCAAACAACTTTTTCAATGAGTTCGATTTCGTATCCGTCAGGATCTTGTATAAAGGCTATCATCGAGCCTTTCCCGTTCAAATCAAACGGGGGGTAGAGGTATGAATAGCCGAGACCTTCAAGTTTCTTCGTAAAATCCGATAAAGAATTTATCCCAAATGCAAAATGACCGAAGCCTGTGCCGATTTCATAACCGTTTTCGGGTGTTTCGTCGTTGTAAGTTAATTCAATTTGGCATGTTTTATCTTTATCAGATAAAAAATAAAGCCAGCAGTCATCCAATCTCATCTTGGAATCAATTTCCATATCAAGAACCTTTGTATAGAAATCCAGTGATTTTTCAATATCTTTAACCCTAATCATAGAATGCAGAAATTTCATATTTTCTCCCTCTAATAATTTATTGTATAATGATTTTATCATGAAACACGAATTCAAACAAAGAATATATTACGCTGATACTGATGCATATGGTGTTGTATGGCATGGTTCGTATTTAAGGTTAATGGAAGCTGCAAGAGTTGAATTTTGCAGAGATATCGGGATTGATTTGGTTGAGCTTAAAGAAAATGATATAGCAATTCCTGTGACCAATATCAATATAAGATACAAATCTTCTGCAGTGCTTGATGAATATATTATTGTTGAAACGTCGTTGCTTAAGCTGACTCCGTTAACGGCTGTGTTTTCACAAACAATTAAGAATGCAGAAACAAATCAGGTGCATACAATAGCCGAGGTGGAAGTCGTTGCTGTGCATAATGACGGCAAAATATACAGAAGGTTACCCGATGAATTAAAATTAAAGCTTGAGGGTACATTATTATGCAGCGTTTAAACAAATTTATTGCATCTTCGGGATTGTGTTCAAGAAGAAAAGCCGATGAATTAATTGAGTCCGGCAAGGTTTCGGTCAACGGAAAAATTATTACCGAACTGGGATTTCAGGTCGGGCAAAAAGATAAAGTAACAGCGGACGGGAACCTCATAAAACCATTAAAGCTTGAATATTACAGGTTTTATAAACCGGCAGGATATATAACAACTGCAGAGGATGAGAAGGGAAGAAAAACAATATATGATGTTATTCCGCCCGAGTTAAAAAATATGAAGCCGGTTGGCAGGCTTGATAAAGATTCAACCGGACTTATCATTATGACAAATGACGGAGATTTGATAAATAAAATGACTCATCCGTCAATAAAAATCCCGAAAATCTATATCGTAAATATCAACGGTAAAATCACCCCTTCCGAAGGTGAAAAAATGTTTAACGGAATTGAAATAGAAACGGATACCGGCGAAAAAAAGACCGCTTATGCAGAGGTTTTTCCGATTGAAATTACAAATAACAGTTCTGTTTTAAAAGTAACATTGTATCAGGGAATTAACAGACAGATACGTAAAATGTTTGCCGTATTGGGTTATGAAGTTAAATCACTTAAACGTGTTCAGCATGCAAATGTTACATTGGAAGGACTTAAGCGAGGGCAGATAAAGCTAATGAAGCCTAAGCAGGTAAAAGAACTTAAGATGTTTATAGATAAAACTCTGAAGGTACAGAATGCGTAAAATTGCAATCACCGGTAATATTGCTTCGGGCAAGTCAACGGTAGAAAAAATTCTTATTGATAAAGGTTATCATGTATTTGATACAGACAAAATTGCTCAAGATATTCTTTCTTCTTCTGATGAGGTAAAACGAGCTTTTAGTGATTTTGATATTCTGTCTGACGGAAAAATTGACAGGCAAAAGCTGGCAAAAGTCGTTTTTGCTGATCAAAAGCTTATGAAAAAACTGGAAAATATTATTCATCCTCAGGTAAAAAACGAACTTTTAAAAATTTTCGATATGGATTATGAAACAGTGTTTATCTCGGTCCCGCAGCTCTTTGAAGCCGGATTCGAAACACTTTTTGACTTGATTATTTTTGTTACTGCAGATGAAGATTTAAGGCTTAAAAGACTTATTCAAAGAAATAATTTAACAGAAGAGGAGGCTCTGACAAGAATAAAATCGCAATTAAGCGATGATATAAAAGTAATTAAGTCTGATATAGTAATAGAAAACAATTCAACCAAATATGACCTGGAAAAAGCAGTAAACAACTTGCTTCAAAATCAGCAAATAGTATAAACCTTTCTGTAATAAAGCCAAGTGCCGAAAATTGCAAGAATTATATTAGGCAAAAATGCTGCAATTACAGGAATTAGAGTCCCTGTTTCTCCCATAGATATTGAAAGTGCCCTTACGAGATAGTATGCAAAAATTATAAGAACGCTGAATAAGAAGCCTCGATTATAGCGGACTCTCGGCGGTGTAATTGCCAGCGGTACTCCAAGCAGTACAAATACTACGGTGGTTAGCGGTAATGCAATTTTGTCATAAAGATCAATTTTTAATTCCGGCCGATTCTCTTTTGCGATGTATTTACAAAGCTGAATAAAATTGTTTTCGCTTGCAACATTTTTATCCATTTCATGTGACAAATCTGTGCCGAAATTTATAACTTTATCGTTAAATAATGTTGTGACGAGAGTTTTTCCGCTGTCAGTAATTGTATAAATAACTCCTTTTTGAAATCTCCAGCCTTCGTGAGTCGTGTCACCTTCTCTGGCCTGCAAAATTTGAATACTGTCATTGTCGGAAGCATCCATAACTATTATATTATGCAGTCGTTTATCTTCACACTCGCCGACATAAAACAGCCTTTTTAATAAACCGTTTTCCTTGATTTCTTTGAATGTAAAATTTTGTTTCCCTTCCGGAATATTTTTTTGTGCAAATGCATACAGTGCCAAATCAGTAGATTGTTTTGTCATGACAGGAACAACCGTTTCATTAATAATAAAACTTACAAATGCCATAATAATTGCAAATATAAAAATAGGTTTTGCAATACGGTTTATTCCAATCCCGCATGAGCGCATAACGGTAATCTCAGAGCTTAAACTCAGGTTGTTGAGCGTCATTACAGTTGAGAGAAGAACGCCCATAGGTATTGTCATTACAAACACAGCCGGAAGATGCAGAATAATTATTATAAAAGCCAATCTGAATGGTATTCCGAATTTAGCTATTTGTTTAATCAGCGTTATAAAAGTATCTGATGCAAAAATTATTGAAGTGAAAACCAGAACACCCATAATAAACAAAGAAATAACCTGCTTGAGTATATACTTATCAAGCAGTTGCATTGTTTCGAATTTATGTGCCCAATATCTTATAAGCTTTTCCACAAGGGTATTATACCATGCTAAAAACGAATATCAAAACAATGAATAACGATTAATTGAGACTACTTTGATGCTAATGCCAAGTCAGCAAGGTTCTCTACAAAATTTTTGCCCAGAATGTTATAAGCAGAGGCAGCATATTTTTTTGCAACATTCATCAAATTTTTGTGATCTTGCGGGTCTTCTTTTAAAAGTTTTGCAAAATAATCATTTCCGATATCAACATCTTTTATTTCCAAATGCTCTGAGGCTTCCTGTGACGGATTAACTTTCTCTATCGGTGTGATTTCGTTTACTTCAGTTGTTCCATTCAATGGTTCAATAATCAATCCTGAAGGCTGTCCGATGTTCCCTAGAATTTGTAATTTATCATTCAAAACGGAGTCCTGATTAAGCGCTTTTTGCAACAAGTTTTCAAAAGTGCTGTCATCAAGATTAAAGCCTTGCGGTTTTGTTATTCCGCCAAGCTCATTTTTTGATATTTGACTTACTAAATTTTCTACAAGACTCATACCATAAGTCTATATTAATTCTTCTTTCGTATACTCATACAAATAACTGAATTTTATATTATAATAAATGCATTATGAAAAAATTGTTATTTATAATATTTGCATTTTTAATAATTTTTCCGATTGCGCAAGCTTCGGAATATAAACAACTCCCATATAAAAATATAAAAGACGGAAGCAAACTTCTGGTTACTGAATCAGAAATCTGGACAGATAAAGTTAAGAAAAATGACCCAGGTATAATTAAAGATAAAAGCCTTTTGTACATAAACGGCGAAGAAAATGCTTATGATACGGATTGCGGATATTTATTTATATATAATGGTCACTTGCTGGGTTATTCTGCTTCTGATTTGAAATTCTATGAGTTCGTTTCATACAAAGGCAGTATAACAAAACAGGAATTAGAATCTGCGCAAGTTGCTACTGTTTTCAATGATTTTCGCATTATAAATATTTCGGATTTTTCTGAATATACTAATGTGTTTACGCTGAAAAAATTTCGCAATCCAGAAAAAATAATGATTTTGAATGATACAGAAAGAACCTTTCAGGATTACGAATTTACTTCACATAATGCCAAATTTGACTTTTACAACATTAACAATGCTATTTCAATAACCAAAAAAGGGTTAATCCAATTCTCAAAATCCGGAGAAATTACAAAGTATTCTCCTTGGTTTGTTATTCTGGTCAGGTAATTTATTATCTACCGTTGAGTTCTTGCTCGGTTTTTCCTTCTGTTTCTTTATCTTTGTCACTAAGAATAGGATTGTCCGGAGAATCATTAAAAGCCGGTTCCGGGTTCAAGTCGTTTACTGAAATAGCATCAGGCAGTACACTATTTTCTGCTCCGCTGGAATCATTTTTACTTCTGAAGTTTTTTCTGTTTTTTATGTATGTTGCACCCTTTTTATCTGCGACACGGATTTCTCCGTCTGCACAAACATTAAACGTATAATCAGTGCCGTTTATATTTAAAGTTATTATGTTATAATAACTAACCTTGGACTTAGTTGAAATTGCATTTCCTAACTTCTTGGGATACTTAGGTGTAACCGTCCATGTGTATGCGCCTGAATTGGTGGTAAATTTACAGCTGGTAACATTTGCTCCGCAATTTGCCTTTCGTTCTCCATTCAGAGCGTCTGCCAATAAATTAGCAAATTTGATAGCTCCGTTATACGGATTAGGAGTACTATTTTGATAATTAGGGCTTGTTGGGGCTTGTAAATCCAACATTGGGTATTTTGAGACATCAAAACTTCTCTCTACCGAGCCGGAATAAGTATATTTAGTAATACCACTGTAAATTCCGGGAGAATTAACCATTTTCTCTACAGCTTCAGTCAGGGCGTCATAGGCTTTAAGATACATTACTTTGTCTTTATCCGGTTTTACATTGTTAAATGTAGTAACCATTAGTGCTGATATAATACCGATTATACCAACAGCAATCAAGACCTCTGTGATTGTAAAGCCTTTTTTAAACTTCATATCTATCTCCCCTTTTAATTCCCAGCTACATTTCTAAATTCATTTGTGAGAATTGTACAATTTTGTTTTTGCCTCTGTGTTTAGCATTATAAAGTGCATGCTCAGCATATCTTATTACAGTGTTGGCATCTTCCTCAACATCTTGCATACAAGGATAAGTTGATATACCGCCCGAAATAGTAATTCTGTGTGGTTCTTCTTCGCCGGCCGGGATAAATTCCATCTTTTCTACTTCTCTTCTGAATCTTTCACCAAACAAGAAAGCATTTTCTTCAGATGTGTTAGGAAGTACAAGTAAGAATTCTTCATCTCCGTATCTGGTCAATATATCCTCTTTTCTAATCATTGCATCAAGCTTGTTTGCAATGTTTCTTAAAAGTATATCGCCCCATTCGTATCCGTACATGTCATTTACGACTTTAAAATAATCTATATCAAATAATATACATGCAATTTTTGTTCCGTAACGTTTTGAACGTGAAATTTCTTCTTCAAGTCGTTCTTGTAAATATTTTCTGTTATGCAATCCTGTTAAATCATCAGTAGTGCTGACTTTTTCCAGCTTGTCTTTTATCATTTTAATTCTTAAAAGTGCATTTGCACGAACGATTAATTCATCACTGTTTTTAGGGTCTGATATGAAATCATAACCTTCAGCTCTTACTGTTACATCACGCCTTACCGGACCGAAAAATAATATCGGGCAAGGGAATTTGTTTGTCATAAGAGCATCTTTTGCTAATTCAATATCCGAAATAATAATTAATGACGGATTAATAACCGCATAATCTTTTAGTTTGGCGATTTCAATTGTCCTTACTTCGGCATCATTTACGTCCATCAAGACACTTTCCAATTCCGGCATTGGTTGTGTAGAATAAATAACAATATTACTCATAGTTTTCCTCTTCTTCTTATCCTAGTTCAAATTATAGCAAATTTAGCAACAAAACTCAATATAAAAAGAATTTATTAGAAATGGCGGGTATTGATTTTACAATACCCGCCATTTTAAACTGACAGTTTTTTTATTTTGTTATGTTGATTCTTCGTCAATGTTTTTACTATTTTTTTCGTATGCTGTCAATAGTGATGTAAAGAGTTTAATTTCTTTAGCCTTTTTAGAATTAGGTTCGAGCGTATTTCCGTCAGCATCCTGCAATGTGACCATTGGATATGCATGAATGTTTATTATTTTTACGCCAACTACTTTCCCCTGAGCATTAACGTAGGTGATTTTATGATTATTACCGTCTTTTTCGCTGATAGTTTTACCTCTTGCGCTGCCATCTTTATTAAAGAACGTTGATACTGAATTACCGCCCAGATATTCAACAGTAACAATTTTACTACCATCAGATCTGACTTTTGTTCTCTCGACTGTTCCGTCAAGTTTTGTCTCTTCATCTTTACCAATTTTTATTTCAGAAAAACCTTTCCAAGACTCTAATTCAGGATGTTTTGCCTCCAGTTCTTTTTTTGCGGCAAGAGCTTGTTCACATTCCTGTTTTATCTGTGAAAATTTAGCTATTATCTTTGAACGGTCTACTCCGCTCAAATCACCTTGATATGATTTTATTATCATATCAAAAAATTCAGGGAGTTCTTCGTCTGTATATCGTTTAAAATATGTCTCATTTTTAACCGGATCATAAACGAATTGGCTGTTCAATTCAATTGCAAATTCTGCTCGGATTTCCGATAGCTTATAATATGCCTCAGAATATGTCATTCCGTTTGAGGCGTGTTCGGTTGTTGCAAGTTTATTCAACTTATCTTGCTTTGCTTTAAGCTCATTGTGTTTGTTTATTACATTTTGTTCGGCCTTTGATTTAGCTTTCTGTTTGACAGGTTTATTATCAGTACTTGTTTTTGTCGCTTGCACTTCTGTATCATCGTACGATTCTTTTGGAGACCATTTAATACCAATATTGCTCAAAGCGTTTTGAATTTTTGATATATCATTGTTTTTTAAGTATGAAATAATGGAATTTATTGCGTTTCCCATGTCGATATTGTTTTTAATTCGGCTTTTTTCTGTACCTATTTGTGTATCTTCATTCTGGCCTTCACCTACAAAAGCATTCCAAATTGATGCCCCAAGTTTATCAGCCCCGTTATCATCACCGTTAGTTGTTTCGGCTTTGTCCAATAATTGATAAATCTCTCGTGCTTGAGCGTTTAAATCTACCGTTGCCATGTTTTGTACTCCTTTCTTTGCTTACTTGTTGGTTCGGGCGTGCGTAAATTACCCGGACTCATATCCTCTGTGTTTGCAATAATTATGTAATTATATTTTTAAATCATCATTCTCATGTCCAATGACTTACATTTTCATTAACGGCATTTTTTTGAAAAACTTTAGAAAAATATAATAATTGTTACAATTTATATGTGTAAAAAAACTTTCATATAGGAAAAAATATGCTATCAGCAAGCATTTCAGACATATTTAATATATTA
>Ga0310690_10000213_pt1 | contig 138405 bp, 115 predicted proteins | sample AusTroGonzalo_MG_2_FD_207661 | JGI IMG/M metagenome (GOLD analysis project Ga0310690, IMG submission 207661) | Bovine rumen microbial communities from tropical cattle in Woodstock, Queensland, Australia - Gonzalo_04 (v2) (version 2) | ecosystem: Host-associated > Mammals > Digestive system >...
AGTATCTCTGGTCTTTTTTGAGAACTTTCACAACGAGTTCTACCGGCAGGTTTTTGTATTTTTCGGGAATGTTTCCGATGACGACATGCGGATATTCGACCATGTCGGTTACTTCATCGAGAAGATTTTCGTCGATATTTGCGATAAGTCCGAGTTCTTCGGCCTTTTTCGCAACTTCGGAGCGGATGAATTCCTTTCTTTCAGCTCTATCGACCATGATGTAGTGACACGAAAGAATTTCGTAGTAATTCGATGCGTTTATATCAAGTGCTCCGTTTGAAAGGAAGCGGTGTCCGAAAGAAGTTTTCGAAAATTTTATCCCTTCGAAATCGTCTTCGACAGGCTTTCCGTCGATCGAAAGGAGGATCCATCTTATCGGTCTTGCGAAAGCGAAAGTGTTTTCAGCCCAGCGCATGCTTTTTTTGAAGTTCGCCGCGTGGAGAGCAGCCTTTACGATAGGAGCGATGACTTCTTCCAAAGTTTTTCCTTTTTCTTCGACGTATCCTGCGATAACTTCGCCTTTTTCTGTGTTTTCAAAGAAATATTCAGTGATCTTGTTCTTTGCAAGGAACGCTTCGCCAGCTTTGGAAAGGGTCCCGTCAGCATTCAGAGCGACTTTTTTCGGTGCGCCGGTGACTTTCTCGCGGATGTCGGGCTGCTTGTCGGGAAGTCCCGTGCAGACGAGAGCGGTTCTCGAACATGTTGAAAACTCTCTGCAGTTTCCGACAGTTACGCGCTGTTTTTCAAGCTCGGAAAGTATTTTTTCCTTAAGCTGCGAAACAAAAGGAAGAATAAAACTTGCTGGAAACTCTTCATAACCGATTTCAAAAATAAAATCCGACATTTATTCCTCCTTAAAACTTTCAGCGTATTTTTTTGCAGCTGCACACGCAAGGTCTCTGATGCGCATGATGTATCTCTGCCTTTCAGTGACCGAGATCGCGCCACGGGCGTCGAGAATGTTGAACGCGTGGCTTGCCTTGATACAGAACTCGTAAGCGGGGCGAGGAAGCGATTTTTCGATAAGTTCCTTCGAAATTTTCTCGTATTTGTCGAAAAACGCGAAGAAATCTTCTACCGGAGCCTCTTTGAAGTTGAAAGTCGAAAATTCGACTTCGTCAGCCTTGTGGACTGTGCCGTATTTGACTTTGTCATTCCACTGCAGGTCATAAACGTTCTCGACTCCCTGCAGGTACATGCAGATCCTTTCCAAGCCGTAGGTGAGTTCTACCGGAACCGGTTTGAGGTCGATACCGCCTACCTGCTGAAAGTATGTGAACTGGCTGATCTCCATTCCGTCAAGCCATACTTCCCAGCCAAGACCCCATGCGCCCAGAGTCGGGCTTTCCCAGTCGTCCTCGACAAAGCGGATATCGTGTTCCGCAGGGTCGATCCCGATGACTTTGAGACTTTCGAGATAAAGCTGCTGGGCGTCTTTCGGGCTCGGTTTTATGAGGACCTGAAGCTGATAGAACCTCTGCATTCTGTTCGGGCTTTCGCCATACCTGCCGTCAGTCGGTCTGCGCGATGGCTGGACATAGACAGAGCTTATATTCGCCGGATTCAGCGCGTAAAAAAACGTCGCCGGGTGGAATGTTCCGGCACCCATTTCCAAATCCCACGGCTGAACCAGTATGCAGCCGCGTTCCATCCAGAATTTTTCAAGTCGAACGATCATTTCCTGAAAGGTAAGTCCTTTCATTTTGGCCTCCCAAAAAAATTAGCGCGCGAATATAGCACAAAGAAGTTTTAAGTCAAAAACAAGCTCGATTTTTGCATCAGAATTTTTTTCACGACAATTTTTCGGATTATATTGACAAAATTATTAAAATCACTATAACTATTTGGAAATTTTTGTTTTATATGGAAATGCGGAGGTTCGATATGTTTAAGATGTTCTTTTTATTGATTGTTTTTTTGAGTTCTTCGCTTTTTGCGCAGAGCACTTCGGTTCTTGACGACAAAGTTCAGCTCAAGGATGAAGATTTTGTCAAATCGATTGTTGAAGCCGACACGATTATTGCCGGCAGATACATTCAGGGCGGCAAAACCAAGGCGAAAGTTCTGGTCGAAAAGGCTTATGTCGGCGATGTTTCCGGCGAAATAGAAATCACGGGCATCGACAACGAAAAGTTGAGACAGCGCTACAAACGCGACGCTTACAAAAAAGCAGAAGTTTACATTTTTGTTTTGAAGAAGGATACGAAAAGCTACAGACTTCTTCCAAACAGCATCACGATTCCGATGACGAAGGAAAACAAGGCGAATTTTTCGTTCAATACGCCGCATCAGATGACTTTCTGGCTTCCCTTCGATGAAAGACTGCTCGAAGTCGCAATCAAGGCGATCAGGGAAAAATCGGACAACATGAAAAGTGATTCGACACAGGAGAATTTCTCCAAACTCCTGAATGAATATACCGAGAAAAAAGATACCGCTTCCCTTCGCGAAACCCTTGCCGTTGCAAAACTTGCACAACTTAGCTTCGACGAAGAGAAATACACTGCGCTGGCTTCCGGAACTGACACGCTTTCCTGCCTTGCTGTCAAATTTTCGGGCAAGATCATGGGAGAAATCTACTTCAATCAGAACATTATGCCGAAAGCCGAAAGTTTCAACGCAGACAACCAGACCGCTTTCGGATACGCCGCGATGAGCATCTATTCAAAGCAGAGCGTTCCGGTTATCGGCAGAATGCTGAATAAAATCAGCCTTTATGCTCCTTCATCAAGCGAATGTTTCCCTGAACCGAAGCCTGCGACGAACAAAGAAGTTTTTGTCCGTGCAATAATTGAAATCGATTCTCCCGACACTATAAGGCTGCTTGCGACACAGCTCGAAAGCGGCGACGCCGACTGGCTTGCAAAAGTTCTGGCGATCATCGCTGAATACGACGGTGCCGATCTTGTCGAGCTTGTTCTCAAGGCTGCGACAAACGAGAGAGTTTCCGAAAGAAAGCTTGAGTTCAACAACTATTTCAACAGGGTAAAATCGAAAGAAGTCGCGAAAACGCTCGTTTCGCTTTTCAACAAAAGCGCAGATTCCTACTGGAAAAAGACGATCCTTTCGGTTGTCGGAACATACCAGTTCGCCGAATCGCTTCCTTTCCTCATTCAGGTCATGAACGAGGATTCAAAGGAAGAAATCAGAACGACTGCCGCAATGTCGGTAGGCCAGCTCGGAAATGCCGGCGGCGCGAAACCGCTTTACGAATTCGTCGTCCGCGAAAAATCGATTCTTGCAAAATCGATCGGAATCCAGTCACTTGCAAAAATCGGCGACAAATCGGTTCAGGATTATCTCAAAGCACTCGTAAAGGACGAGGCTGATCCCAAAGTCCGCGAAGAGGCGGCAAACGCAATCGAAGACAATCTGTTTATTCTCAGATACGGCAGAGAAAAGAATTGATCCCTTCCCAAAATCCGGAAACGCCGCTTGAATCGTGGCTTCTGTGGCAGAATGAGCTCCAGCCGTTCTGGTTTGACGCGTCATTCGCCGGAGAAATCGGATCCGAAACAGCAAAGCTGACGGCAAAGCAGAATGTTTTTGAATTGCCGGAAAGTTTGTTCCCGCATCCTGACGGTTCCGTGCAGAAAGTTTCTGGAAATGCCGAAGAACCGGTCGACGAATCGCTGCCGCCGCTTGAAAAACTGCGCCTGAAAACTTTAAGATGTTCAGCGTGCCGGCTTGCCGCAAAGCGGACAAAAACGGTTTTCGGCGAAGGCAATCCAAATGCAGACATCATGTTTGTCGGCGAAGGGCCCGGCGAAGACGAGGATCTGACAGGCAGGCCTTTTGTCGGAAAGGCGGGACAGCTTCTCACGAAAATCATCGAAAACGGGATGAAAATTCCGCGCGAACAGGTCTATATCGCGAACATAGTGAAGTGCCGTCCGCCCGCAAACCGCGACCCGATGCCGGACGAAGCGCAGTGCTGCATCGGCTTTCTGAAAGAGCAGATAAAAATAGTTCAGCCAAAAATTTTGATTTTGTTGGGAAAAGTTGCTATGAAATATCTGCTCGGTCTCGAAGGTGCGATCACGAAGGCGAGGGAAGCGACCTACGAGTATGAGGGAATAAAGGTCTTTGTTACTTATCATCCGAGTGCCCTGCTCAGAAACGAGTCTTACAAAAGACCCGTGTGGGAGGACATTAAGAAGGCGATGAAATACCTTGGGATGATGTAACGCGGAACTTTTCTGGAAGTTCCGTTTTTTTTGAAATTTAAGTTACTTTTTATATTGATTGGTGAGAAAATGTTTGTAAGAAAACTTTTATCAGTTGCTTTTGTTGTATTTTTTGCGGCAAATCTTGCGGCGTCATCCGTTCTGGAGCTTGTCGGCGCGCAGGATTCGGTTCATCCGTTCACTTCGAGAATCATTTCTACCGGTGCCGAGGCGGCTTACTTCAACCCGGCGGATCTCGCGACTCTTGACGACTCCTTCAAAATCGGCTTCGGAATGACGATCCAGAACAAGTCGATTGATCACAGGGCGCGTCCGGCAGGGCATGATGTCTCCGAACACATGCACTTCGTCGATATTACAAATGCCGATATCGGAGTTTACGCTCCGCTGCCTACATCAGAATTGATAAACGAACGCGGTTCGGCCGACTACGATTCCTTTGACGGAGCGATTATGCTCGGAGCTGTCAAAAACATCGCGAAAAAGAGCCTTGAAAAACTCGGCGGGCAGCTTGCGGTGGGCGTCTACGCTCTTCTTCCGATTTCCGGCATCCAGACTCAGGATCCTTTTTTCAACGATGAAAGGGAACAGTATTTTTCAAACAGCCTTCAGTTCGAGCTTTACGGCGACAGGCTCAAGCAGTTCAGCGCCGCTCTTGCGATAGCCGGAAGATTCGGCCGTTACTTCAGAATCGGTGCGGGTCTTGCGATTTCGACATACACAAAAACCCAGAACCGCGTTTATGTCCCGAAACCTACAGACGCGTCGCTTCAGCTTATCAACGCAAAGATGAATGTCGGTGCTTCGGTCATGCCTTACTTCTCTTTTGTCGCGAACCCGGTCGCAGGATGGCATCTTACGGGGACTTTCCACTTCCCGACAAATACCGGTATAGTCAAACTCAACAACGAAATGCAGGTAAACGGCTGGGATGACTATGAAGAAAATCAAAGATGGCTTTCCGCGGAATCTTCAATGACGGCAGGTTACCAGCCGATAAAACTTTCTGTCGGAACTTACTACGATTTCAAACTTAAAAACGACTATGTTCTTACCCCGATGGGCGGTTTCGAATGGTCGAGATGGTCGACTTATGTAAACCGTCACGGCGAAAGACCGATCGACAAATGGAGCGACACATTTTCTGCGACGGCAGGTCTGCTAATGCGCCACACCGAGCGCAGGGCTGCGTTCGGCTTCAACTATGTCCCGAGTCCTGTTCCGGCTCAGACCGGCAAGGAAAACTATGTCGACAACGACAGATTCGGTTTTTCTCTCGGTTATCACGAATATTTCAGCATCACGAAAGAAGTCAAAATCGGTGCAGGGATCAGCGGTTCACTGCAGTGGCTTCTCAGCAGGACTGAAGAGAAAGACGAGAAACGCGAACAGAAAGACGGCGGACTTGTCGATGAAATGCCGGACGATGCGGAATACGAGGGTCCGAGAGCTTCCGGACAAAAAGAGGAATTTGAGGAATTGAGAAAAGGTTTACAGACCAACAACCCGGGATACCCCGGCTGGACAAGCAAAGGCTATCTCTTGAATTTTGGAATTTCTGCGGAAGTTATATGGTAGTTTAACAACTTTTTAAGGAGAAAAAAATGAAAAAATTTATGATTTCGATCGCAGCGATCTGCGCAATGCTTTTCTTTGTAGCATGCGGCGATTCCGACGGAACGACGACAGCTTACGGTGCAAACACAAAAGCTGACGATGACGGCAACAATAATGACGGCGGCAATGGCGGAAACGGCAACGGCGGAAACGACAACGGTGAAAACGGCAACGGCGGAAACGGCAACGGCGGAAACGACAACGGCGGAAACGACAACGGCGGAAACGGCGACGGCGGCGACACTTCAGATTCAGATACAAATGACACTGCCGATACCGATACTGATACCGGTACCGATACTGGGGATACTGATACTGATGATACAGATACCGAAACCTGTGAACTCAGTGAAGTGGAACAGGGATTTCTCGGGACCTGGGCTATGAAAATCATCCTTCGTTCATCTTCAACTACAGGAGGTATTGGAGCAATTGCAGGACAAGTTCCGAGTGTAACTACCCGCTATGTTGTAACCGAAATCAAACCTGATAAAAACTGTAAACTTGATTTCTTCAAAAAAGGAAACCGGCTCTGCAGAACCGACAACCGCACAGGCACTAGCATAACGACTTACGGCAGAGTAGGTTTTAACGATTACGACGGTTCAAAATTCAATACTCATTTCTATCATTGGAAAACATATGAAGTCCCCGGTCATGAAAATGAAGCGTATCTTGAAATCTCCGAAGACGGAAAGACTTTCAAACTCAACAAAGACTGGGAACTTCGCGGTGCAAAAATGAACAATCCGGAAACGGAAGAGATGATTAAGCCGACGGACAACGGCGGAAAAGGCGACAACGACCCCAGAATTGATGATACAGATAAAGATGGTAATCCGGCATTTACGATCATGTTTAACAGCGCCTTTGCAAACGGTCAAATGTATTATATCCAGAGACTCAGCCATATTTTTACAGGCACAGTTGTCGAAGACGGCAAAATCAAAGGAGATGTCGAATGGACAGACGAACAGTATGCTCATCAGGCAACTTCGGACAAGAATCTGAAAGCTCAGAAAGAGACCACTACCGATTTCCCGGGAAAGAATGTTTTCCAACTTGTAAAAGTTGATGATTCTATGGATTGCGCAACTCTTCTTGAAAAAGCCGACAAAGGTGAAATTTTTGATATTGCTGATCCGAATACCGATGTTCCGCATAACAATTACGAAAATTAGTTCCGTAAATTTTTGATTTTCAGCCCCTCTCCGGAGGGGCTTTTTGTTCTTTTAGAGAGGTTTTCATGAAAATTCCGGCAAAAATTTTATTTGCGCTTTTTCTTCTTGTCTTTGCGGTTTCGTGCAGCAATTCGACAAATCAGGAGGAGACAGCCGACAAAGATCAAAGCTTCGGAGAATCTGACGACGGCGACGAGCCGGATTCCGGTGACGATGGCGATACAGATACCGGAAAACCTGACGAAGATACAGGCGATACGGATTCGTCTGATTCTTCCCTGCCTGACTGCGGAGAAAGCGAAGAAGCGGCTGACAACGGCGGAATCGTCGAAAAACTCGATTTCGAATCGGGTTTCATCTCGCTTGAAGGTGTCGCGTATTCGCTGAAGGAGCGTTGCGACAGAACCGGAAAGGCGATGATGTGGTATAACTTCCAGCCGGCCGACGAGAATCCGGAAGAAAAGCCGCTTTTCGTTTTTTACAACGGCGGTCCCGGTTCGGCTTCGGCGATAGTTTTTCTCTACAACACTTCGAAAAGGACTGCTGACCAGGCGTTTTCCGAAGAAGGTTATGCCGAAAACGAATCAAGCTGGACTCAGTTCGGAAATCTGCTCTATATCGATGCGCGCCAGACCGGATTTTCTTACGGAATCACCGAAAATCCTGAAGACGCAAACGAAAGAAGCGCCTATTTTTCGACATCGAATTTCAATGTTTTTGCCGATGCGGCTGATTTTATCCGCGTGATCCTGCGTTTTCTGAAAAAACATCCATCGATTGAATCCAATCCGGTCATCTTTTCGGGCGAAAGTTACGGCGGAACGAGAACGACAGCTGTCCTCAACATTCTTCTCAATGTTGCCGACTACGCTAAAAACAACAGGGTCTTCTACGATAAAACGCTTTTTAACGAAATAGCGGCGCATTTTCAGAAAATCGATCCCTCTGTCAGCGGAATGCCTTCAAAAGAGGCGGTTTCAAAGCAGTTTGACAGGCAGATCATGATCCAGCCTCTCATCGCCGGCACTAAACAGTTCGCAGCCGAAGGAGAATTGCTTGAAAGCGAAGACAGCCCGCTTTATACCGTGCAGGAAGAGACCGGAAAAAAATTCAGAAAATGCAACAGCAATTCGTGGGACTGTGACAAGCACAACAATGCTTTGAATTATATACGGAATGCCGGACGCGACATTTATGCTTACCGCAAGCCCTACAACTGGCTTTTCGATTACACCGATGTCGGGGCGGCTAAAATGCTGCAGATGCCGATGTTCGAGGAATTTATTTTGAACGATCCGCGCAAAATAAACGGACTTTACGCCGAAAACAGGCAAGGTGCGTTCAGATACAGTGGCGGAAACGGATATTTGAGAGATCCGGCGGCTTTTGAAGGTCTGCCTGAACTTGAAAAAATAATTTTGAGAGCCCGAATGGAACAGCGTGACGCCAAACCGCTTGCAACGGGAAATCTGGAAAGTGTTTTCGGTGAATTGCATGAATACGACGAATACTTTATCGATCTGAGTTACGACATAAATATGGCGTTTTACCGCGCCGCAGTAAGTCCGTATGACAATGTGAACGGTGAGATGTTCCTCGAAAACATCAGAACGGTAAAGACTTTCATCACGCAGGCTGAAGAGGACATCATAATCTATGCGAAAGGAATCCCGGAATCGCTCAAAGTTTTTGACGGGGTTTCGAGCGTCAAGACCGAAGAAAACTCATTTACTGTAAATTTCTCGGACGGTCAGTCCGTTTTGATCACTTTTCCGTTTTATCCCGAAAGTTCGCACAGCGTTCCGGTAAACCAGCCGGCGAAATTCTTCAACGACGTCAGAAACTGGCTGTAAAGTCGCTGCAGGCGGTGTGAAAACATTGCCTTTTTTCTGAATTTCCGTATAATCCATCGTTTTTATGTTTGGAGGTTTTAAAATGAAAAAATTATTCTTGCTTTTTCTTATGATTTTTGCCGTTGCGTGCAGCAAATCAGGCAGTTCTTCACCGTGTGACGGCGTAAAGTGCAGTGGTCACGGTGTCTGCGACGATTCAAGCGGCAGGGCAGTCTGTAAATGCGACGACGGCTTTGTGAATGTCGGCAATAATGAATGTAAACTTGCCGATATTGTAGACGACTGCAGCGGTAAAAAATGTGAAGAATGGGAAAACCTCATAAACTGCGAATGCATTGCAAAAGAAGGCAGGTGTTCCAAAAACGAAGACTGCCACAGCAATAAATGCAATATGGAAACACATACCTGCGAATACACCGGTCCTTGCGAAGGTGTGACCTGCAACAATCACGGCGAATGCAGGGAAGGTTCGGGCTACGGAAGCGGTTACGGCAGCGGAAGCGGCTACCAGAGCGGCGGAATCTACTGCGACTGCGAGAACGGCTACAGACCGGAAACTGTAGGCGATACCCCGACATGCATCAACGAGAACTGCTTGCTTGAATGCGGCGAAAACTCTTTCTGCGACATCGACGGTGACGGAAACGAATACTGCAAATGCATCGACGGCTTTGATAAAAACGAAAACGACGAATGTGTTGCCGGATCTCAGCCGGAACCATGTGACCTCGAATGCGGTTTAGGGAACTGCAAGTTCGAGGACGATGCTAAAACAGAGAAATTCTGCGAATGTCCTGAAGGCTATGTCAACGAAGACGGCGACGAAAAGAAGCCGTGCATCGAAGATAAGTGCAAAAACGTCAAATGTGAAGACTGGCAGGAATGCAAACCGTCTGACGGAAGCTGCATCGTCGTTTACCCGAACTGCAACGGCGACACTGACTGCGAAAGCGGCGAAGTCTGCGACCTTGCGGAACACGAATGCGTTGAAGATGTCTGCAAAAACGTAAATTGCGGAAATGGCGGCATATGCACTGTTGAAAGCGGAAATGCAGTCTGCAACTGCCCGCACGGATACTACGATAACAACACCAAATGTGTTGAAATAACATCTCAGCATCCCGACTGGGTCGGCGTCCAGTGGCCTTTCACGATCACAAAATCCGTAGGCGACGATCCTGACAAGGTTTATGGTCAGATCTGGATCGATGGTCAGACCGGTTCAGGCGTTCCGCAGCACACCGAATGGAAAGCACAGCTTCTCTACAAAAAAGGAACAGAAAGTGCCGAATATCCGGTAATCGCAGGAACATGGAACAAGATCGACGCACCGTTCAACTCAGAACACTCCGGTGACAACAATCATGAGTATATGGTCGATTTCCCGACAGACAAAGCAGGAGAATTTATTTATATTTTCAGATTCTCGCTTGACGGCGGCACGAGCTGGTGGTACGGCGACAAAGGTGTCGCTGAAAACGTGGAACCTGGTCCTGCATTCATAAAATCGGCTACGAACTATCCTGGAAAAGCGACGATTATTTGTACTGATGACTGCGGCGACGGCGACGGTCTTCTTACTCTAGAAAGTCATGAAAAAACAGCTGATTCATACACTTTCAAACTTAAATATCTTGGTACAAAACCGATAAACTTCGCTGAGTCTGAAATCACTTTGAATGGCAAATCAGTTGACGCGACACAGTATTACGACGAAACGACAAAGACTTTCACTGTCACGCAAAACAACCTTGAGCCGAACAAATACAGCTGGCTTTTCAGACTTGTCGATGAAAACGGCGACAAAATCGAACCGTTCTTCGTTCCGTTCTGGATCGGCGAAGGTGTTGACTATGCCGGTTTCGGATGGCGTGACGCGTTTGTCTACCAGATTATGACCGACCGCTTCCTTGACGGCAATCCCGGCAACAATGTTCCTCACTACGACAAAGTTGTTGAAATACCGGAATGCAACGGCAGCGCAGACAAAAGCAACTGCGACCTTGAACAGTGGAAAGGCGGCGATTTTAAAGGAATAATCAAAAAAATCGATGACAATTATTTTACAGATATGGGTGTAAACGCGCTTTGGATAAGCACTCCCGTTATGAATGAACACGGCACAAGCTCCCAGAACGAAGTTTACTTCACAAGCTACCACGCTTATCATCCGGTTGCGACAGGCTACAATTTTGATGAAGATTACGGTTTCGGCAACGAAGGCATTGATACCGCTTTCGGAACCGCAGATGAATTCCGTGAACTCGTTGAAAAGGCGCACAAAAAAGGTATCAGAATCATTACCGATTTTGTTGTTAACCACCTTCACGCGAATGCTCCGCTCTATCAGCAGCATCATGATTGGTTCTACAGCAGCGACACACTCTGCGGACCTGACTGGAGCAACTATAAAATCAGATACTGCTGGTTTGCTCCGTTCCTGCCTGATTTTGATTACAAAGACAGTGCACAGGCAAGAAAAGCCGTTATAAATCACGCTATCTGGCTTATTCAGAACTTCAACATTGACGGCTTCCGTGCAGATGCTCTTAAACACATCGACGATATTTTCGTTGTTGAACTCCGCACGGCAATCAAGGACAATATTGAAACAACAGTTGAAAACCACAATATGCCTGACGAAGCCGAAGTTTTCTACACTGTCGGAGAATCCTTGGGCGGTAAGTGGCCGCGTTACCACACCAACGAAAGAATGGTTCAGGGCCAGGTAAACGAACAGTATTACTATGCAGTCAAAAACAATATTCTTCAAGGCAATTATTCTGGTCTCGCAAGCACAATCATGAACCCAAATGAAGAGGCCAGCGACGAGGCGTTTCTCACCGAAAAAGATGCGGAAGAAGGCAAAAAAGGCGGCTTCCCTGGTGCGGTAATGGGCAACTTCTTCGGCAACCATGACCAGAACAGGGCTCTGAGCGAATGCGGCGGCGACTATGTCAGATTCAAACACGCGCAAACTTTCCTTCTGACTACTCCTATCAACATCCCGATGCTCTATCAGGGCGACGACATCGGCATGAGAGGAGAGAAAAGAGATGTAACATATCCTGGAAATTACAAGGTCACTTACGACGGCGGAGTACGTGCAGTTATGAAGTTCGCCGGTCTTTCAAGCGACGAACAGGCTGCTCTGGATCACGTCAAAAAACTCGGCAAATTCAGAAAGCTGCATCCTGCTTTGAGATACGGAAAACGCACAACCTGCGGCACTCCTACAAACGATGCATGGGTTTATAAACTTACATACAACGGCGATACGGTAATCGTCGGAATAAACAAAGGTTCGACATACACAGCAACATGTAGTGGCGAAAGCGGAACTTTTACGAGCTTTGAAGGCGGCACAGTTGATGTTCAGAACGGTCAGGTAACGGTTCCGGCAGGTAAAAGTTTGGTAATCGGCAAATAATCCAGAGGTTTTTATGAAATCGAAAATTTTTGTCGCGCTCGATGTAGAAAGCAAAGCAAAAGCTCTTGAAATCGTGAGCGATCTGAAAGGTCTCGGTGCCTGCTTCAAAATCGGAAAGCAGCTTTTCACATCCACTGGTCCTGAGCTTGTCAGAGAGATCGTCGGAATGGGCGAAGATGTCTTTCTTGACCTCAAATATCACGATATTCCGAACACAGTCGCAAAAGCCGGTGTTGCAGCGGCAGAACTCGGAGTCAGGATATTCAATGTCCACGCTTCGGGCGGAAGGAAAATGATGGAAGCAGTCCGCAGCGAAATGGACAAGCTCGCAAATCCGCCTCTCGTTCTTGCCGTCACGATTCTCACAAGCCTCGGCGAAGAGGACATCCGCGAAGTCGGCTTCGACCGCACGATACCGGAGCAGATAGCAAAACTCGCCAAACTGGCGAAAGATTCGGGAATGGACGGAGTCGTCGCAAGTCCGCTTGAGATCGAGCTGATACGCGAAACATGCGGCAGGGATTTCAAAATCCTCACACCGGGGATCCGCCCTGCATTTGCTGCAGTCAACGACCAGAAACGCATCGCTACCCCGGCGGAAGCTCTACGCAAAGGGGCTGACTATCTCGTAATCGGCCGCCCGATCACGGCTGCGGAAAACCGCCGAGAGGCATTTCTTAAAATTTTGGAAGAGTGTAAATAATGGTAAAAGCAAGCGAAAAAAAGAGAGAGATTTTTGATTTTTTCAAGGATAACGCCGACAAACTGTTCGACGACGGCGATCTGGTCAAGTCAACCAAGGAACTAGTCGCCCTTTTCGGCAAGGTCATCCGCGGATACAGGCTTTATCCCCGCACGAATCCAGCGTTTTCGAGATTCGCAGACCACTTTAAAATCAAGCTGGACGAGATCCTCACCGACATTCCTTCGATTTCGCTCAGGATTTCTACGAAAGGATTCATGCTCGGAAATCACCTGCTTGACACCGGTGAAAAAGACCGCGAAGTCGTTTTCTTCCTTTACAACGACGGTCTGCGCGAGATCTTCTTCCAGAAAGGGGTCGGCAGAGATGAAGTAACGCAGCTTTTCGACATTCTTGCACAGTGCACCCTTTTCGCTAACGAGGACTACGACCTTTCGACGCTTCTCTGGGATCACAACTTCACCAATATCGGCTACATCACCGAGGATGAACTTATCAAGCAGAATCTTTCGCTTGCGAACGATTCCGAGAACTTTTCGCCGTTTCTTGTCGAAGAGCTTTCATACGGTCCTGGACTTGACGGGATAGGCGAAGTCGACAAGGAAGACGGCAAGGACGGAGGCGGAAATTCGCCTGTCGATATGGCAAAATCACCGAATTTCGAGGCGAGCGATTTCGAAAAGTATACCGAACTCATCCTTCGCGAAAACATTCCTGTCGATTTCAACGAAAGAAAAGAACTTCTCAACAGGCGGCTTTCAAACTACATCGTCGGCAAAATGGAGATGTTCAAGTTCGACGAGGCACTGAAACGCAACAGCGACTCGTTCGTCGTCAACCGTTTTCTGAAGGAACTTTCGTCGCGTCTTACAAGCAGTCAGGGGACGAAGGCAGGAAAGGAACTTCTCGACACGGCTGTTTCGCTCTGGGAAAAACTCCTTCTCTTCGGTTCCGTAAGCGGTGCTATTCTTTTCATCCAGACTCTAAAAACGATTGCAGAACAGTTGAAAACCACCCAGCCGGAATACGCGAAAAAAATCCGCGATACCTTTTCCGACCTTGAAAATGAGGAGTTTTTAACCGACTTTTTCTTTACGGTCGAGGATATTCCGACTGAAGAACTTGCCGTTATCGGCAAACTTTTTGCGATGATTCCGCCTAAAAAGACTGAATTTATAGTTTCAAAAATAAGTGCTCTCGATGCAAAGGAAACGCGTATTGCAATAATTGACAGCTGCGCGAAATATCTGCCGATAACGGACGAACTTATTGCCCTGACGCGCCATTCCGACTGGAAAGTCGTGCGTAACACCCTTGCTATGATGAAAGACAAGAAAGATCCGAAGATCGTTCCGGCAATCAGGAGTCTGGTTTCACATCCGCAGAAGCAGACCCGAATCGAAGCGCTGGCTCTGATGATGGAATTTTCTATCGAAGAGGCTCTTCCTGCGCTTGAAAGGGCGGTTTTCTCGTCGGCGCGTGATGTCAGGAGCGCCGCAATACAGAAAATCCTCGAACTCAAGGACAATCTGGCGATAAAACCGATCGTCAACAGGCTTCTGCAGGTTCACAACCTCAAAAAACTGGAAAGCGACGAAATCGACGAGATCTTTGCAATGATTATTTCGATGCGCAGATACGATCTTTTTGATCTTATCGGACAGCATCTGCTTACTGAGGACAAGGAAAGCGACATCAGAATGAAAGCGATCCAGGCGATCCAGAAAGCGACGACGATGACCCATTTTTCAAGGTTTATCGTCCGCGCCGCCGACATAAATTCGCTTTCAAAGATGAAAACGGAAGAACTTCAGGCTTTCTGCCGCCTGCTCAGACCTGAAATTTTCAGAGAACTATTCCCTGAAATGAGAAATATGCTTAACGCTTCAGGCAGTCTCTTCAACAAAGCTGTCACGAATGCCAAAGAAGAATTCTACAAGACGATTTTCTACTACCGGAATGACCCTGAAGTAAAGAGATTCATTGATAAATCGCTTAATGAAGGAAATAAGGAAACAGTAAAAATAGTTAATAAAATCAAGGAAAAATACTTATGAGTGAAGAACTGCACGGCAATGTAATATCCTCGGAGTTTTTTGAAAACTCGGATCGTATCGAAAGGGAGAGGATGTATGATTTTACGGTCGCCCTCAATGCGCTTCTAAAATCGCTCAGGCTTTATGGCGCGGGCAACGATACCGTTGAGAAAAACACCGAAAAACTGAATGATGTCATAAAGTTTTTCTTCGCGACCGAACCGTTTTTCGAGTTCGTTTTCAACGGCAACGACTTCATGCTGAACGATGTCAGGGTCAAAAGAAAGAAAGGGCTCAACATTTCGTTAGAGGAGCTTGAGGATTTTTTCATCAATCTCCAGATTGCGACGATAATTTTCCATAAAGCAAGCGGAATCAGCGAAATCATCGAGTTTCTGACCGCCGGTCAGGAGACGATGAAGTCGAATTTTAAGGCAGATGTCGTTTTTGACCGTTTCGAGCAGAAAATCAAAAACAAAGGAATCAAAATCCAGATCACCAAGCGCGACAGTTCCGGAGGCGACGATCTTTTCAACATTTTGAACAAAAGCCAGCTCGCGAGACTCACATACCGCAACATGGTTCTCGACCACGCGATGTTCAAGGACAAAATCAAGGAAAACCGCCCGATGCCGCTCAGAAAGGCGATGCGTAACATCCAGAACACGATCGATATGATCTGCGACGGTTCAGGCGATTCGCAGGAATCGCACATCATGGTTCTCGCTTCGATAAACAGCCTTCGCGGCAAAATGATTGCGACTCACCTCACCAACACCGCGATACTCAGCATCGCCGCTGGAGTCCAGCTCGGCATCGACCGTTCGCTGCTTACCAGAATCGGCACGGCCGCATATTTCCATGACATCGATATCCCTGCGGATTCAAAAGGTGAAGTCGTCGAACACTGCCAGAACGGATTTGCGGTTCTGAGCCGACTCAATTCGCTCAACTTCGCGATGATGGAGGCGGCGATCACGGCTGGTCTGCACCACACGACCTATACTTTCGACTGCAAGCCGATACCGCCGGAAAAACCGATAATGTCGACTCCGCTCGGCGAACTCATCAAAGTCTGCGACTATTACGATCTGGCGACGCGCTGGTGGCCTGCGCGGAAATCGATTCCGATGAAACGTCCCGAGGCGATAGAGCAGCTTTTCAGAATGGCTGATGCACGCTGTTTCGCAAAAGTCACTGTCAAGGCGCTTTTCAGCGCGCTCGGAATTTTCCCGCCAGGAACAGTGCTGCGCGTCATCGGCAAAAGACAGCTTGCGTGTTCGCTTGATGTTTTCAGGACGACAGGCAGAAAAGGGAAGGCGGCTATACTTGACAAAAATATGAATTTTATAGGTGTAGAGACTTTTTATCCGCACGAACTCCTTGAAATTCCGAAAGGACTTCATTTCAGACTTCCGCCCGAAACGGTCAAGGCGATGCTTGACTCTTTCAACGAGGAATCAGTAGGTTAAAACGTAGTTATTCCGCTAGTTTTACAAGGTGATAATTTTTCTTTCCGCAGCGCAGTACAAGCATTGATCCGTGAAGAAGATCCGCTGTTTTAAGCAACATGTCGGCGTTGTCGGCCTTTTCGTTGTTGATGTAGCAGCCGCCCTGCGCGATCATCGCTCTCGCCTTTCCTTTTGAAGGCTGCATCTTGGTGAGAACGAGCAGATCTGTGATATTCACGCCGTTTTCGAAGTCGTTTGCCGGAAGGGTCGTTGCCGGAACGTCCTTGAAAATGCTGAGAAGGTCTTTTTCGCTAAGTCCGTGGAGATCGCCGCCGAAAAGTGCCGCGCTTGCCGCCTGTGCGCTTTTGAGTCCTTCTTCGCCGTGCATGATTCTTGTCGCTTCGGTCGCAAGAAGGATCTGGGCTTTTCTCAGATGCGGCTCTTTTTTGTGCTCTTCGACGACTTTCTCGATTTCCTCGACATCCAGAAATGTGAATATTTTAAGCATTTTTTCGACATCTTCGTCGGTGATGTTGATCCAGTACTGGTAGTATTGGTAAGGTGAAGTCTTTTCGGCATCAAGCCATACCGCATTGCCTGCGCTCTTGCCGAATTTTTCGCCGGTAGAAGTCGTCATAAGCGGGAAAGTCATGCCGAAAGCTTTTCCAGCGTCGTCGGGGTTGATTCTTCTGATGAGTTCAAGTCCCGCCGTGATGTTTCCCCACTGGTCGTTTCCGCCGAACTGAACCGAGCAGCCTTTCTCCTTGAAAAGGTGGTAGAAATCGTGTGCCTGAAGAGTCATGTAGCTGAACTCGGTGAAGGAAATTCCGTTTTCCGAAGCGATCCTCGTCTTTACCGAATCTTTTGTCAGCATGTAGTTGATCGTGAAGAATTTGCCGATATCGCGGAGCCATTCAAGGATCGACTTGTTTGCCGTCCAGTCGTAGTTGTTGACGATCTCAGCGGGATTTTCGCCGTCGAATTTGAGGACTATCCCCATCTGTTTTTTTATAGCTTCGACGTTTTCCCTGACTTTTTCAATGGTTTGCAGGTTTCTTTCGGTCGATCTTCCGCTCGGATCGCCTATCATTCCGGTCGCGCCGCCGACAAGGGCGAGAACTTTGTGACCGCATCTCTGGAAATGAGCCAGCCCCATGATCGGAACAAGGTTTCCTATGTGAAGGCTGCTCGCCGTCGGGTCGAAACCGCAGTAAACCGTGACTTTGTTATTTTTCAAATGCTCAACTATTCCTTCATCAGTGACCTGTGCGATGAAACCGCGTCTTTTAAGTTCGTCAAAAACAGACATTTTTCCTCCTAAAAATCAAAAAAACGAAAAATCATAGTCAGATTCCTGAAAAAAGCGAATTTATTGAAAATGTTTTAAATAACGAACGGAACAAGTGCCGAAAGGGCGAAAAGATAGATCGCAAAAGGATAAAGTACCGTTTTTTTCATCATAAAAACGAGCAGTTTGAGCGCTGCCATGCTTGAAACGAACGAAAAAACGAAGCCGGTAATTGAAGGAACCGGGTCGATTGCGGCAAATCCGCCTTTCACGAGTTCGAGGAGAAGCGCTCCCAGAATAGCAGGGATCGCAAGCATGAAAGAAAACTCCACTGCTTCTGCAGCCGGAATTTTTCTGAAAAGGGCTCCCGTTATCGTCGAACCGGAACGCGAAACACCGGGAAGAACAGCGATTCCCTGAAAAAAGCCGATGAAAAGGGCGTCTTTGAGTGAAATTTCCTTGCCGGGGACCGTTTTTTTGAAGAAAGACTGCGCCAGAAGCAGCAGAACCGCCGTGAAGGCAAACGCTACGGTCAGATATATAGGCTGCACCTTGATCGATTCAAGCATCGGTTTCGTCACGAAAAGCATAGCAGTCGTAACGATCGTTGCAGCGAGAATCATAAGAACATACTTGTGCGACTTGTTGAATTGGGTGGAAGCACACTCTTTCGCAAGGTCAAACAGTTTTTTCCGGAAGAAAATGAATACCGCAAGAAGCGACGCAACATGCAGCAGAATGTCGTAAAGAAGCGGCACGTCCTTGTGCCCGAGCAGCTTTTCCACCAAAACAAGATGCCCCGAAGAACTTACCGGCAGAAACTCGGTGAGTCCCTGAAGAATTCCCAGAACAATTGAATCGAAAATCGTCATTTTGCCTCCGTCGATCACGATTAAAGCGCGGTATTCTAAGGATTTTGTCGGGAAAAAACAAATTTTATTCCGTTGACTTTCCTGAATATTGAATTAAAAAGTGGAGCAGGTTTGATTTGTGGCGTAAACAAAGAGACGGCTGTAAAAAATGAAAAGCTACCCTCCTTCGATAAATGATTTCATCGATTTCGACAAAAGCGGCGGGATTTTTTTCATCCACTGTCCAGAGCGCTATGTTCTGAAAAATCTGAAATCTGAAATTGTCGGTATAAACGCGCAGAAAGGAATCGAAGTCTGCTTTTTTGACGCAGGCGAGGACAAAAGCGCGGTTATGGAAGCAGTAGGCGCGGCGAGCGAAATCACACTTTTTGCCAGCAGCCGTGTCGTTGTTCTGGAAATTCCTGAAAAATTAGGCGAAACAGAGCAGCATATTCTTGAGAATTATATCGATTCATGCGAAACGGCGAATTTTCTGATAGTTTTTCTGAGCGATATCGACAAGCGTCTGAAATTTTTCAAGAACCTGCAGAAACTGACAAAAATTTATTTTCCCGTTCCGCTCCCTTCAACGGTCGAACTCAAAAATTTCATAAAAGGTGAGTTCAAGCCGTTCCAGCCTGACGAAAACCTTGTTTCATTTTTTCTGAACGGCGCGAATCAGGATATGTTTTTCATCCACAACGAAATCGAAAAACTTAAACTTTATGCTGAATCGAAGCAGATAAAAGAGATGACTTACGAAAGGATGTCACTTGTCCTCAACGATCTGAGCGAGCAGATCATCTTCAAAATAATGAATTTTCTTGTCGCAGGCAGATGTTCCGACGCAATATCGCTTTACCGCGACACTCTGATCGTAGAAGCTGAACAGAAGGTAAATCCCGTAATGCTATCAATGTTTTTCAAGCATTTCAAAACTCTTATGCAGGTCAAGATAATGAAGCACGAAGGGCGCGACGGCGAAATTCAGGCATATCTTACGAAAAACAATGTTTTTTATATGAAAAACAACGCGTCCCAGATTGCCGCGAAGTATAAAAATTCAACCGTTATAAACGCATTGAAGCGTATTTCGGCGATCGAACTTGGAATGAAAGGGGCGGAAGGGGCGAAATTTACCGAGACAAACATCGAAATCGAACGCTTTATGACAGAATTCTTTCTTTGATTTCGGCGGGAAACGCTAAGAAATCACATACTTCGAAAAAATATCGACGATCGCCGGATCAAACTGCCGTCCGACATTCTTTCTGAGTTCACTGACGGCGTCTTCCTGCTGTTTTTTCTTGTGGTAAGGTCTGTTCGACGTGATTGCGTCGAAGGCGTCGGCAACATGCAGTATTCTTGAAGCAAACGGGATCTTTTCCCCTTTGAGACCTTCGGGATAGCCCGATCCGTCGTAATTTTCGTGGTGATAAAGGATGTAATATGCGATTTTGTCCATTCCGGCGACGCTGTTGATGATGTCGTAACTTCTCTGGACGTGACCTCTGACGGTGAGCCATTCTTCATCGGTGAGTTTGTCTTTTTTGCGGTAAACATAGCGGTTGCCGGCAAGTTTCCCGATATCGTGCAGAAACGCCGCCCAGCGGATGGCAAGTATTTCGCTTTCACTCAGTTTCATAAGATATGCGATCTGGACCGAAATTTCGGCAACGCGCAGAGAGTGGTTGTGTCCCGGTGAAGTCAGATTGTCGGTGATCGCTGCGACAGTTTTCAGAAAACGGTTCAGCGTGTCGGACGAAGAGAGGAAGTAGCCGTCTTTCATTTCGGTTTTGAGTTCAGCCATATTTTTTTCAACGGCGTCTGCCGTTTTGATCAGGTCGAAAAGCCCTTCGTTTTTTACGAGACTGACAAAAATGTTGTAAAGTTCCGGGTCGAATTCCTCGCCCGAAGAAATCCCGAGAAGTGATATGAACTCGTCAAGGGATTCGTTCTTATGCAGGCTTAGTGCAATGTCGACGGCGTCTGCGATTCTGATTATTCTTGCAAAAAGCGGGATTTTTTCCCCTTTCAGGCCTTTGGGAAAACCCGTTCCGTCAAAAAATTCGTGATGCGCCCCCGCAATTTCTCCGATTTTTCTGAAGGTGGGGAAAGATTCGAGAATCGTTTCGCTTCTGTAAGGGTGAATAAAGATAGGGAAGTTGCTTTTCTGCCCGTAAACATCGGGGATCTGAGTTAAAAGTTCGATTATGTGACCGTCGACCTTGACTCCGCCTATGTCGTGCATAAGTGCCGAGAAAAACAGCTCTTTCATCTCGTTTTTGTCAAGATTCAGCTTCTTTCCCATCATGCACGAAATTATGCAGACTTTCCAGCTGTGATAGTTTTTGCCTTCATCTTTGTTGAATTCGCATGCCCGGATGATTTCAGAGACGAAATCGGCGGCGAATTTAGGCGGAAACTCAATATCCTGAATCGGTAAATGCGTTAAGCGCGACTGAGAATAAATTGCCAATTAAACAACTCCAACTAACGAAACACCGCGGCAATTTTAAAAACACGGAAACGAAAATCAATAATTGTCACAAAATCAGCATAGAATCGCCGTAGGAATAGAAACGGTATCTGTTCCGCACGGCGATGTCGTAAGCGTTCATCACGAAATCACGCCCTGCAAAAGCCGAGATCATCATCAGAAGAGTGCTGCACGGGAGGTGGAAATTCGTGAAGATTTCATCCGTGAATTTGTATTCGTAACCGGGGTATATAAAAATTCCCGTTTCTTTGTCGCAGGGTGCGATCTCGCCTTTCGCGACCGCCGCGCTTTCAAGGGCGCGGACGGTCGTCGTGCCGATTGCGAGGATCTTTCTTCCCGCCTTTTTGTCGGCGTTAAGGCGGTTCGCCGTCGCTTCGTCGATGATGAAATGTTCCTTGTGCATTTTGTGTTCCTCGACTTTTTCGCTCTGGACGGGGAGAAAAGTTCCCAATCCTACGTCAAGGACGACATTTTCAAGATGACCGCCTGTGATCTCTCTGGTTTTTTCAATGATTCCTTTGCTGAAATGGAGTCCTGCCGTCGGTGCCGCGACAGAGCCCGCGACTTCGGCGTAAACGGTCTGGTATTTTTCCCTGTCCTCAGGTCTGCTGTGTTTTTCACCGCGTTTTTTCAAAATGTAGGGCGGCAGCGGAATGTCTCCGAATTTATCCAGATATTCCAAAAGCTTTTCTTCATTTTCCGAAAATCCGACAGTGGCGAACTGCGCGTCCCTTTCCCTGATTTCGGCAGTCAGACCTTCCGGAAAAAAGACGATTTCACCTTTCCCGATGTGTTTAGAACACTTGACCATGACCTGCCAGAGAGAGTTTCCCGCACTTTTAAGAAGCAGGAATTCGACGCGTCCGCCGCTTGCACGCTGACCGAAAATACGTGCCGGAATGACTTTCGTCGAATTGAAGACGACGGTCGTGTTGCCATCGATAAAATCGGTGAAACGGCTGAAATCGGAGTGCTGTATAGATTTGTCGCGTCTGTTCAGAACCATCATTTTGCCTGTTCCGCGTTCTGACGGATTGTCGGCGATAAGCTCTTCGGGAAGTTCGTAGCTGAAAAGTTCGGTATTCATTTTTCTCCTTCCTTAAAATCGGTTTTTATCCAGTTCTGCGGAATGTTTTCGTCGTTTCCGGCATAAAAAACCACAATCTTCGTTCCTTTTCCGGCAAGCAGATTAATTGCGTCACGCCTTGCCGTGTCGTTTTTTGTCGTGAAGAAAAAGAGGGCGGGGGAGTTTTCCGCTGTTTCTGAAAGCAGGTTCAGGCAGCTCTCAAAAGTTTCGTCGTGATTGTTCTCTGCAAGCGCGAGTGCGGCCAGCGCCTTGGCAAAACTTTTTCCGGAACTATCGGGAATTTCGAAACTTTCGTTTCCTATCATCATTATCTGCGGCATATTGTCCTCTTTTTGAAAGATGCTTAGCAGAGTGGATGCCGCCGAAAGGATTTTCTCAAAATTTTCGGAATAGTGTTCTTCAAAAAAGTTGTCGACGAAGATAGCCGCGCCCGAATCGGTCTCTTTGTAAAACTCTTTCGTCCTGAGCTGCCCGCTTTTCGCGCTCGATTTCCAGTGGATGTTCCTGATCGAATCGCCTGGAACGAAATCACGCAGCGATTTAAGCTCGAAACCGCTTCCGGTTTCTGAAGTCTCGCGGATTTTCTCGTTTCTCTGATTCGAGTTCCCGCCTGCATTTTCAGGCACGTCAAAAGAGTCCTGGATTTCCGGCAGAACGATGAAATCACCGGTATTTTCAATAACTTTCCCTTTTTTTAAAAGCCCGAAAACCCCTTTGCGGAAGATGTAGGCGCCGCCGAAACGGATCCGTCCGCGCCTTTCCGGGGTGAATTCGGCGTTGAAGAGGATCCCGCCGTCGGTTTTTTTGCCGGTAACGGCAAATTCTGCAAATTTTCCGCCGCAGTTTTCGGAGATGAGCCATTTCCAGCGGTAATACCCCATTTTTCTGTCAAACGAGTTGCGCTTTTCCTCGCCGGGCTCTTTTGTCGAATCGAAAGCCGAAAAAGTGGGAAGCGGATTTGCAGGAACCTCCTCAAAAAAAAGTTGCTCGTCATATTTCTGACTGAATTTTTTGCGCAGAAGCACGGAATATTTCAAAGGAACGCCTTTGGAAGCGTATTCAGGCAGGAATCTTTCAAATTCAAAATCCCATTTTTTGAAAAGAAGCGAGAGTGCATCGGTTATCAGAAGCGCCAGAGCTATCGCGAAAACGGCAAAAAGCATGCTTGCGCGGGTGTTCAGACCGAAAAAAACGAGGGTGAATGCGCACAGGAACACCGCTTTTCCCGTAACAGTGAATTTGCGGTCGATTTTTTCATTGAATCTGTATGTCGCGGCATACCATCTGTAATGTCTTTTTTTCACGGTAAAGTGCGCTCCGTCTCAAAAAACCTGCGGATTTTAGCCAAAAAATAATTTTTCAAAACAATTTTGTAAAAATTTTCAAAAAATATAAAGTGTTTTGTTTTTGGTGGTCAAAGGAGGAAAAAATGAAGCTCGAAGCCAAGGAATTGAAAGCGAAAGAACTGAGATATTATCCTGAACTTGCCAAATACAAAGGCAGAACGACCAAGGAAATTAAGCCTGTTTCCCTGTTTTCGTTCCAGAAAAGGGGGTTCGAGGCTCTCGATTTCGGAATGGATGTGAAGAAAAAAGGGTTTAACATCTATGTCGCAGGCGATCCGGGAAGCGGAAAAACTTCAAATGTTATCAAATATATAGAGGATCTGGCGAAGCATCTTCCCGTTCCGAACGATGTTCTTTATGTCTTCAACTTCGAGGATTACGATTCTCCGAAAATGCTTTTCATGAAGGCGGGAAGCGGCGAAAAGTTCATTAAGGATATGGATGAGCTGCTTGAAGGGTTCATCGAGCAGATCCCGAGGCAGATGGAAAGCGAGAATTTCGAAGGTCTTCGTGCCGAAGTAGCCCAGGGTTACCGTGACGCGATGCAGAAAAGCTATAACGAACTCGAGGCTGAGGCTGCAAAACTCGATTTCGCGCTGAGTTCGACCGAAAACGGTCTCGTTCTTAATCCGATCGTCGACGGAAAGCCGATCGACCGCGAGAAATACGAGTCGCTTGACGAAAAAGAGAAGGAAAAGATCAGGAAAAACGAAAGCGCGCTTCAGGAAAAGCTTATCGCTTACTTCCATCAGGACAGGAAAACCGAGAAGGAATACAAGGAGCAGATGGTCGAACTGCAGCAGACGACCGTAAAGAAGATAATTTCCGAGCCGCTTAACGACCTGGCGAAAAAATACGGCAAAAACGAAGGTGTCAGCGAATATCTTGAAGCCATCGCCGAGTTTACGGTGAACAACTTCACCGATTTTTTCACTTACCGCGATTTTCTCGAGGGAAAGGCCGATCCGATGAAGACGCTGGTTCCCGATTTCAAGGAATACAAGGTCAATCTTCTCATCAACAACAAGGATCTGAAGGGTGCGCCCGTGATTTACGAGACGAACCCGACTTTCCAGAACATTATCGGCTACTTTGAATACGAAGAGAACCACAATTCGCTTTTCACCGATTTCACAAAGCTGAAACCTGGTGCGCTGCACCGTGCGAACGGCGGATTTCTGATCATCCAGGCAGACGACATTCTGAAAAATTACTATGCCTGGACCGCTTTGAAACGCGCTGTCCGCAACAGGTTCATAAAAATTGAGGATATGGATGCAGATTTCAAATACCGCGTAATCACCGCGCCGAATCCTGAGCCTGTTCCGCTTGAAATCAAGGTCGTCCTCATCGGCGACGAGGAGATCTACCATCTGCTTTACGAGCGTGATCCCGAGTTCAGGCGCATTTTCAAGGTCAAGGCCGATTTCGAGTCTGTTGTCGATGTGAACGCTTCGACGACTGACACTTTGATCGGTTTCATTTCGAGGATCGTCAACGAGGACTGCGAGCTTCCGTTCGACCTTTCGGCGATAAGACGGCTGCTTTTCTACAGTTCGAGACGCGCCGAAGACCAGTCTAAATACCGTGTCCACGCAAGCGACATCGTTGAAATCATAGTCGAAGCCGTTTACTGGGCGCAGCACAAAAACAAGAAAGTGGTTTCGGAAGATATGGTCATCACCGCGATAGAAAGCCGCGAAAAGAGATACGACAGATTCCGCGAGCACTATTTCGAATCGATAAAGAAAGGGACGATCCTGATCGACGTGAAAGGGGCGAAAGTAGGGCAGATCAACGGTCTTGCGGTTTACCAGATAGGCGATTTCAGTTTCGGAATTCCTTCGAGAATCACGGCGAAAGCTTTTGCGGGCCAGCGTGAGATCGTGAATATCGAGCGCGAAGCGATGCTTTCAGGAGCGATCCACGACAAAGGTTCAATGATTCTTGCAGGTTATCTCGGCGGACTGTTTGCAGTCAAAAAACCGCTTTCCTTCTCGGCTTCCATTGCATTCGAGCAGAGTTACGGCGGAGTCGACGGCGACAGCGCAAGTTCGACCGAGCTTTACGCGCTTATGTCGGCTCTCGGCGATGTTCCGATAAAACAGTCGATAGCTGTTACCGGTTCGATCAACCAGATGGGCGAGATCCAGCCTATCGGCGGCGTAAACGAGAAAATAGAAGGTTTCTTTGAAATCTGCAATCTCAGAGGACTTACCGGTGATCAGGGCGTCATGATCCCGATCCAGAATGTCGGCAATCTCAACCTCAGCGACGAGGTCGTCAAAGCTGTCGAAAACGGCAAATTCCACATTTACGCGATCAAGAACGTCCTTGAGGGAATCGAGATCCTCACAGGTGTTCCGGCAGGAACGAGAGGGGCGAACGGAAAGTTCACGAAAGGCTCGGTTTTTGAAAAAATTGACGCAAAACTTGAAGCTTTGAGAGGAGATGAAAAATAATGACGACCGTAAACATCAGCTACAAACCTGAAAAAAGCGAAGAATATGTCTGGAAGTGGATAGACGAAAATCTTGAAAAAACGGTCGCCAGAAAAGTTCCGGCGGAAAATATCAGACTTTTTGTCGACAAGGCAAGGCAGGTCGTTGAATTTAAAGGAAAAACTGTTAAAGGCCTGATGACTTTCAGGGACGGGGTGATCGATATGAATATCGAAATTCCGCTTCTTTACAGGTTGTTTGGCGCAACGATCAGGGCTTCGGTTCTTGATATTTTAAAGTCAATTTAAAAAGTTGAAAAATGATTGTTTTTTCGGATTGACAAACAGAAAGTTGAAATTATATTAGCGCACGTGAATTTATTGTTTTTTTAGAGGTTTTATGATGACACACAGAATATACTTCGACAACAGCGCGACAACGCCCGTAAGAAAGGAAGTTGTTGACGAGATAATGCCGTTTCTCACCGAACTCGGCGGCAATCCTTCGAGCAGGCACTATGAAGGACGCGTCGTCAGAACGGCAGTAGAAGCTGCAAGGGCGAAAGTTGCGGCGGCTTTAAACGCAGATCCTTCGGAAATCTACTTCAATTCCTGCGCAAGCGAGGGAAACAACACGGTTCTCCGCGGTTACATGCTGGGACTCGGCAAAAACGCGAAGAAAAACCACATAATCACGACTGCGGTCGAGCATCCTAGCATTTTCAACACCGCAGCGGCACTTGAAAAAGAGGGTTTTGAGGTCACATATCTTCCGGTTGACGGGAAGGGAAACCTCAATCTCGATGATCTCCGCAACGCAATTAAAGAAAATACAGGCCTTATTTCGACGATGTTCGTAAACAACGAGATCGGAAACATCTATCCTGTCGAGGAAATCGGAAAAATCGCCCGCGAGCACAACATTCTTTTCCACGTTGATGCGGTTCAGGCTGTCGGCAAAATTCCGGTAGACGTAAAGAAGATCGGTTGCGACTTCCTTACCGTTTCGGCGCATAAATTCTACGGTCTCAAAGGTGTCGGCGCACTTTTCGTAAAACGCGGAAGAGTTCTCAAAAACCTGCTCACAGGCGGCCATCAGGAAAAAGGCAAACGCCCGGGAACGGAAAATGTCGTCGGTATAATCGGTATGGGAAAGGCGATAGAATTGGCAGTTGCCGAGCTTGACGCTGAAGCAAAGAGAGTCGCTGCACTCAGAGACCATCTCGAGCAGAGAGTTCTTGAAGAGATTCCTTACACGAGAGTTGTCGGCGACCCGTCGCACAGAGTTCCGACACTTTCCAACATTTCGTTCAGATTTGTAGAAGGCGAAGGAATCCTTCTCAAACTCGACACAGAAGGCATCGCGGTTTCGACCGGTTCGGCATGTTCCTCGAGCGATCTCAAGGCAAGCCATGTTATCATGGCTTTGAACGGCGATCCGGAAGAAGCTCATTCAAGTATCCGTTTTTCTTTGGGAAAACATTCTACTCTCGAAGATGTCGACTACACGGTGGATACTTTGAAGAGCACGATTTCGCTTCTTCGCAGTTTCTCGCCGATTTATGATGAATTCGTTAACGCAGACAAACATTAAGATAGGAGACAAAAATGAATTACACAGAAAAAGTTATGGATCATTTCCTTCATCCGCGCAATGTCGGAAAAATCGAGAACCCGAACGCAATCGGCGAAGTCGGAAACCCGGCTTGCGGCGACATCATCAAGCTTTTTCTCCGCATCAATCCTGAAGGGATAATCGAAGACATTTCCTTCGAGACTTTCGGCTGCGGCGCTGCGATCGCTACTTCCTCGATGACAACCGAAATGGTCAAAGGAAAGCACATCGACGAAGCTCTCAAAGTTACGAGAGACATCGTTGCGGAAGAGCTCGGCGGTCTTCCAGCAAGCAAGATGCACTGCTCGAACCTTGCTTCGGAAGCTCTGCATAAGGCAATCAATGAATACAAGGCTAAATACGGGCTTCACTAAGCTCAATAGATGAATTTTTTTAAAAAGTTACCGCTTTTATTCATTCTTTTCATATTTCTTCTGCCTGTTTATGCGTTCGATATTGACGAAATGCTTGACGGTGACGGTCTGTCGAACGGTTTCACCCATTTTTTGAGAATCGGGATCAAAACAGATGTTTCGTCTTTTCAGCTTGAAGGCGATGCCCGGATTTCAGATAAAAAAGAACGCACTTTAGGTGAAATTCAGGGCGGCGTGACTGTTTCGGCGGCATCAGGCGGAATCATGGTCGACGGCAGACTTTTCAAGGAAGAGATGATAAAATTTACTTCCGAACTCATCCCTTTGAAAGTCGGCGGCAGGTTGTTCCGCGGAGAAATCGAAGTTTACCTCAAAAATTCTAAACTGATCGTCGTGAACAAGCTCGATATCGAAGATTATGTCAAAGGAGTCATCAATAAGGAGGCGATTCCGTCGTGGCCGATAGAAGCCAAGAAGACGCAGGCGGTTTTAGCGAGGACTTTCGCCGTTTACCAGAAAATGTTCAACCCCAGAAGCGCCTATTTCGACCTTGCACCGACTGTTTTGGATCAGGTTTACGACGGTCTCGGCAAAGAGGATGTTTCGTCTGCGCAGGCCGTGAACGAGACGAAAGGGGAGATCATAACGCTCGGGAACAATCCCGCGAAAATATATTTCCATTCTACCTGCGGCGGGACGGTTTCGAGTTCTGCCGAAATCTGGAAAATGGAAGAGCCTCATCTGCAGCAGCTGCATTGTCCTTACTGCACGAAATCTTCGCTTTACCGCTGGACGCGAAAGCTGAAATCGGCGGAAATCGCGAAAAAACTAGGTTCAAAATCAGTGAAATCGATCAAAACAGTGCGGGGAAAAACGCGTGTAGAATCGCTTGTCGTCGACGGAAAGAAGATCCCGGTCAACAAATTCCGCGAACTTGTCGGTTTTTCGGTAATCTGGTCAAACGATTTTACCGTTTCAAAAAGCGGCGACACATTCGTTTTTTCCGGCAAAGGAGCCGGTCACGGAGTGGGAGTCTGCCAGTGGGGAATGGCCGGAATGGCCAAACTCGGGAAAAACCACTACGAGATCCTGAAATTTTACCTGAAAGGGATTGAAGTCCGGAAAATGTATTAGCGCCGCTGAATCTTGTCGAAATATCGATTCGCCGCCTCGAAATATCGAAATGTCGAAATTTCGAAATATCGACAAAGATTGTCGGCGGCGCGGCGAGAAGACTCTTGCCTTTTTCAGGTTTTTCCTTAAAATAATGCGTTTTTGATTTTTTGGTGTGAAATGGACAGGATAAAATCGGTCGCAAAAAACAAAAAAGCTTTTCGTGCTTATGAAATTCTTGATAAATTAGAAGCCGGAATCGTTCTGCAGGGAACCGAAATAAAATCGATCCGCGACGGCAATATTTCATTCCGCGACAGTTTCATCGACATCATAAACGGCGAAATGTGGCTTGTCGGTTTCTACATCGCGCCTTATACTGCCGGAAACATCTGGAACCATGAGTCCGACAGGCGCAGAAAGCTCCTTCTCAACAGAAGAGAGATCAGAAAGTGGGATGCAAAAGTGCGCGAAAAAGGTTTTACAGTCGTTCCGATCGAGATTTATTTCAAAAACGGCAGGGCGAAAATGGAAATCGGTCTTGCGCGCGGCAAAACTTCGTTCGACCGGAAGGACGATCTGAAAGAAAAAGATATAAAGAAAGATAACGAAAGATATACGGGAAAGTATAGATGAACACTCGTGAAAGCGGTTCCGAAGCCGAATCGTTCGCAGCTGACTGGCTTGTGAAAAGAGGCTGGGAAATTCTTGACAGGAACTTCTGCATGAAAGGTGGAGAGCTCGATATCATCGCGAAAAAAGGCGATATTCTTGCTTTTGTCGAGGTGAGAAGCTGGGATCATGCGTTCTGGGACGGCGGCACCCCGCTTGAGACGATCCATCCGGCGAAAATAAAACACATAATAAAAACAGCACTTTACTATATGCAGAGCAGAAAAATCCATATGCAGGATTTCAACATCCGTTTCGATGCGGCAGGTTTAATTAAAAACAGCGACGGCGGTTTCGATATCGACTACATAGAAGGCGCTTTCGACGCGACGGGGTATTAGTAGCATGGCGGGAACTCTTTTTGTAACGGCGACACCGATCGGGAACATGGGCGACATTTCTGCTCGTGCCGTATCGGTGCTTGAAAGCTGCGACCTGGTCCTGGCCGAGGACAGCCGCGTTTCGGGAAATCTGCTGAACAGGCTCGGAATAAAAAAACCGGTTTTTTCTTATCACAAATTTACGGAAAAAAAGTATTTAGAGCAGCATATCGCTGAGCTTAAAAGCGGAAAAAACATCGTTCTTGTGAGTGATGCCGGAACTCCTGCGGTGAGCGATCCCGGGAAATTCCTTGTCCGCGCCGCTCTTGACGAAAACATTCCTGTTGTGCCGGTTCCCGGTGCAAGTGCCGCGATTTCGGCCTTTTCGTGCTGCGGCTCACTTGAAAATTCGTTCGTTTTCGCAGGTTTTCTCCCGTCAAAAGGGGCTGAAAGAATCGCAGAATGCGAAAAATTTCTCTCTTTCGGGCTTCCTGTCGTTTTTTACGAAGCTCCGACAAGAATAAAAGAACTGCTTGAAATGCTTCAGCCTAAGTGCGAAAGAATCGTCGTCGGGCGCGAGCTTACGAAGCAGTTCGAGGAGATCTTTGTCTACACCGGCGGCGAAGTAAAGGAGAAAGGCGAGTTTACCGTCGTTGCCGAGCCGGTGAAAAAAGAGGAAAAAGCGGAGGAAATCGACGAAGATTTTCTCGATTTGATTGCAAAATCGGGAATTTCGGCTAAAACTGCCTGTGAAATTGCTGCGCGGGTTTATCCCGGGTTGAAAAAAAACGATTTGAAAAAGTTTTTTATGAATAAGTAACTTTTTGATTTGATTGGAGATTGTTTTGGAAGTTGTCCGCAGGTTCAGAAATCATTACCTTCTTTACTACTATTTGCTTTTTCTCTGCATTTTAGGGTCGTGCAACCTCAAGAATTCGACCCAGAATCTTGAAGAAATAGACGGAGTGGAGGATATTGACGAAGATTCTGATGAAAATGACGGGAATAGTGAAGAAAACGCATCTGATTCAAAGGAAAACGATGCTGCAGATACTGAATTTGATGAAAAGAACGGCTCCGGCGGTGATTCTTCCGATTCGGACACCGATACGGATACAGGAATTTTTGATGACGGCGGAAATGTTACGGAAAATTACCCAGATATGACGGGAACCTGGGCAAATCTTACTGTTTTCAAGGGTTCGTCTCAGGTTCCTTATATCGGTTCAACGCTTCCGGCGTGGGCAGTAATGGTTTCAAAAGTTGACATATATTCGCAGGAAAACGGCGAACTAAAAGCGCATACCGAAATGTGCCGCCTTAAAACCGGCGTCGGAACGAAGGCGATATCGGCAATAGTTCCTGACAGTTTCGCCGAAAGTCTGGGAAATGTCGACAAAACTTTTTATCTTTCGCGCAGCGGTGACGGCGGAATCAGATTTTTTCAGGACAAGCTTTGGGAAGTCCGCTCCTGCACGCTTGATGATCCTGAAAACGAGCCTCTCCCGAAAAATGTGAACGATGAGGGAGTTTTTGATGCCGACGGAACAGGAATAAACGGTCTCAGGATAATGACCAGCGGAGTTTTGAATGCTGATGCGGAGATCCTCCAGAAAGTCAGCACGATTCTTGACGGCGTTCTCGACGAAAACGGCGAAGTTCACGGGATCGTGACCTGGTTTGAGGCTCAAAGCGTTATGTGGACAAACAGCCCTGCGCTGAAAAACGGCGCACCGACTTCTCCTGAAGGGGCTGATCCGAAAGAAAGCGTTTTTGTTTTTAAAAGAATAGATTCTGCGTGGGATTGCAGAGCGGTAAAAGAAAACAGTGCCGCGCTTTTCCCCGAGCAGGCGTCGCTTTATCCTAATGAGTTTAAATAGAAGGGAGGAAAAATGAGAGTTCTTATCACCGGAGGAGCGGGATTTTTCGCGCTTCACATGACAAAAAAATGCGTTGAAATGGGCTGCGATGTCACGCTTCTCGACATTGCCGAATATCATGCGGAGGATTACGACAAATCGGTAAAACTTGTGAACGGCGATGTCCGCGACGAAAAGAAAATGGACGAGCTTATCTCGCAGACCGACTGGGTGATCCACGCTGCCGCTGCGCTTCCGCTTGCGACGAGAGAAGAGATCTTCTCTACAAACGTTGACGGAAGCAGAAATGTTCTTGAACTTTGCCTGAAACACAAAGTGAAAAGAGTCGCCGTTATATCATCAACGGCTGTTTACGGTGTTCCCGACCATCATCCGCTTTTCGAAACGGACAAACTTGAAGGCGTAGGCAACTACGGCGAAAGCAAGGTCGCGCTTGAGGGAATCTGCAACGAATACCGTGAAAAAGGGCTTTATATTTCGACGATCAGGCCGAAAACCTTCATCGGAACTTACCGTCTCGGCGTTTTCCAGATCCTTTACAACTGGATCGAGGAAGGCCACAAGATCCCGCTTATCGGAAACGGCAAAAACAGATATCAGCTTCTTGAAGTTGACGACCTCTGCGATGCAGTTTATCTTGCACTTTCGCACGAAGGCGACGGCGCAAACGACATTTTCAACATCGGCGCGGTCAGCACGCTCACCGAAAACGAATATGTGGGCGCTCTCTGCGAATACGCGAAAAGCGGTTCAAAAGTCATGCATACTCCAGTCTGGCTTGTGGTTCCGGCACTCACTATTTTTGAAAAACTTCACCTTTCTCCTCTTTACAAGTGGGTCTACGGCACTGCATACACCGACAGTTTCGTCTCTGTCGACAAGGCGAGGAAAGTTCTCGGCTGGGAGCCGAAATACGACGAATCGCAGGCTCTTATCAGAAGCTATCAGTGGTATATCGACAACAAGGATTCTATCGCAAAAGGAACGGGAACGACCCACAGGATCGCCTGGGCACAGGGAATCCTCGCGCTTTTCAAAAAATTCCTTTAATTCAATTCTAGAACCTAAATAAAAACAAATTTTTGAAATCGGTTTAGAGACTCAGGGATTTTCTCGGTTTTTCGGGACGCGGATTGTCATGGGTAGCCGTGAAATTGAAATTGACTTCGACTTCGTCCTCGCTGTCACCCTGCGGGAAAACGGTGTCTTCAAGTTTTTCGACAGTGCAGTTAACAACATATTTGTCGGTAAAAGTGTTGTTTCTGAGTTTGATGTCATAGACTTCGCCGTCCGGCGCAATCGTGAATTTCAGAGTGAATTTCCCTTGGATTTTCGGGTTTTTCGCTTTGCGTTCATCGTAACAGTCCTTGAATTTTTTCATCTGGGCCAGAGAGGCGATAGTCTTTGCACGCAAATCGTTTTTCTCAACTCTCGCTTTTGTCTCTTTATTCATTTTTTTCGGTTTTTCCTTCACGATTTTATACGAAAGGCGGTAATCCGCACTTCTCGGATTTCCGGGGCGGACTCCGATTTCTTCAACCTGTTTTTTTACGCATTTCGCGATTTTGTTCGCCTCTTTCGAAGGCACTTTGACAATTTGGATTTCTTCAAAAAATCCGTCCTCGTCGATTTCAAGCGCAAAACTTATGTCCATGCTTGAAGCTTTGCCGATCTGGACCGTATCCTGATAGCATTCGATGAAGTCGATGTCGAGAAGTTTCATTTTGCGGACGACTTCGGAATCTTTCGAATAGCCGTAGACATGAAGCATTTCGCCGCCTTCGATTTCGACTGAACCGATTTCGGAATTAGTTCCTCTTTTGTCGTCTGGTTTCTTCTTTTTTGAACTATTGCCCGACGAGCAGGAAAATGAAAAAACAATGCAAAAAACAAGCAAAAAAATTGATAAGTTCTTCAATTTCAACCTCTGATTATCTTCATAAGTTCGCTTATTGATCCGAAAACCGGCGCTCCGGAATTTCTTAGTATTTCAGCGTTGTTGTGGCCTCTTGAAACAAGCGCGACATCACAACCCAGCTCTTTTGCGGTTTCGTAGTCGTGGCAGGTGTCGCCTACAAAAAGGATCTCTCTTTCGGAATAGCCAGACTTCTCAAGAATTTTTCTGCAGAGGTGAGTTTTTCCTTCGGCGTAGAAGTTTTCAATCCCTTCGATAAAACGGAAATATTGTGAAATCCTGAGCATTTCGACATGTTTGTTGAGCATTTTATGCTCCATAGCCGAAAAAATTCCTGTCTCGATACCCGATTTTTTGAGTTCTTCCAAAGCCGGAACAACATCCTGAAAAAGTTTGACCTTGCTGATGTTTGAAATGTATAGTTCGCCGAATTCTCTGGCGATCTCATCCCATTCATTTTTGATGTCAAGCCCTAATTCCTTGTAAAATATAGAAACCGGGAAAAGAAAATTTTCTCTGTAATATTCCTCTGTTATCGGTTTGATTTTCCTCTTTTCCAAAACTCCGTTTATCGCATTGAGATTGAGCCAGACATCGTCTATTAAAGTTCCGTTCCAGTCAAAAATGATCATTTTCTTGTTATTGTAGATCATTCATTACTCCACGGAATAACTTATGAGTTCCGTCGTTGTCTGCGGGTAAACCTTGTCTTCACGGAGATCTTCAAGAACGGTGACGATTTTGACGATGCCGACTTTCAAAGCGAAATAGTGGTATGTATGAAGCATTTTTTTGCCTGGAAGTTCAACATACGAATGAACTTTTATCGTCCCTTCGAAAGTGCCGGCCGGAACGGTGACGGTTTCGTCGACCCCTTCCGTTTTTCTGATTTCGCGTGTTTTCTGCTTGACAATAGTTATCCACTGCTCTCTTTGAAGCGGGAACATCAGAAGATAACGCTCTGCGTCACGTATCCCGTGTCTGTCGATTTTGAGTCTGCCGCCTTTGTTGTCCAGAAACCACTCGCCGTCAGTTCCGACGATGGTTATTTCGTTTTCGCCGCTCTGACCGAAATAGTTTACTTTGTATTTCCAGCTGTTGCCGACGGCAAGCGGAAGATAGCGCATAGCCGACTCCCTGTAATCGGAAAGATGATAGTCGACCTTATCCTTTTTTTTGTCTGCGCTGCATGAAATCAGAAGAGCTGAAACCAGCACGATGAGAAGCAAAAGCACTTTTTTCATAATTGTCCTCACAAAAGATCCAAATTTTGACGAAGAATTATAATTATTTATTGAAAAAGAGCAATTTAATGCCGCTATTCTTTCTTGAAATTTACGGAAAGATGAGAATTATACTGCACGGAGGTTTTCATGTTCGCATCAGCGCAGTCATACATTGATTTTTTGAAGTCGCTTCCGATTGATTTTTCGGATTATGAAAAAATCCGCGGCGAAAAGCGCAATATTGTAATAAGCATAGGAAAATCGGCAGATTATATGTTCGGACAGTTTACGAAAATGTTTTCTGAAACAGCTTTTCTGCCAAGTTTTGCCGTTCTTCCGCAAGGGTCGGAGATCCATGCCATGAAAACGGAAAATGTTCTCTTTTCAACTCATCCGCATATGTCGGAAGCAAGTTTCGAAGCGTGCGAAAAACTCATAAATTTCGTTAAAATCCATAATCCCGAAAACGTTGTCGTCCTTCTGAGCGGCGGAAGCTCGGCTCTCATTGAGAAAAGTTCAGATAAAAACGGGACGATCCGGCTCAATGAAAAGCTGCTGAAAAGCGGGCTGCCGATTACTGAAATCAATAAGATGAGGAGTGACAATTCACTTGTTAAAAACGGTAAGTTTGCTGAATTATTCAAAAAAATAAATTTTTATGTTTTTGTTGCAAGCGATATTCCCTATTCCGGCGGAGAAAAACTTGTCGGCAGCATGCCTTTTTTCAGGGAAGATCTTGAAAACACGCACCTTTTCAGGTGTGCAGATTCAGATCTTCTGCACGATGCACTTTTAAGGCAACTGCCTGAAAACACTGTGTCAATCCGCCGTTTTACGGGAAAAATCGAAGAACTTGCAGAAATCGTTCTGCATCACGTTGAAGCCGGAACTAAAAATCTTCTCGTTACTGGGGAGCCGCTTTTGAAAATTGAATCTGAAAATCCGGGATGCGGCGGCAGAATGAGCCATTTCGCGCTGATGATGCTTCCTCATCTGAAATCCGGAATGAAACTTTACGCGCTTTCTTCCGACGGAATCGACGGAAATTCGCCCTTTGCCGGAGCGATAGTCGAAGGCAGCGGAAATTCAGTCTCCGAAGACGAAATCAAAGAGTGTCTTGGGAATTATAACTCTGCTGGATTGTTAAATAAACTTGGTTTTACAGTTGAAAGCGGCTACACCGGGATCAATCTGAACGATTTCGTTGTTTTTCAAAGAAATCCTTAACTCAGCTTTTTGACGAAGCGTCCGCCGTTCTCGACAAATCCCATTTTTTCAAGATACGGTTTATGGTTTTCCGAAACGTTTTCGGCAACAAGTTCGCTGATATTCTGCGAAGGAAGGTATTTGTAAAGATATTTTCCGACCGAGCAGTCGCGGTAAACCGGCGTAGTGTAGTCGATTTTCACATCGATCGAACCGTTATGAGTATTTTTCCCCAAAAAAATTCCTGCAGCTTCTGTGCCGCGGCAGACGAGATAGAAAGAATCACACTCTTCCGGTTTGACGAAAGCGGGAAAAAATTTCTCGATGTCGGCTTTGTATAAATTCAGAAAATAAGTGACAAAAGCGTCGTCCTGTTGTAATTCAACCACGGAATAGTCTTTCTTGTTTCTGAATAATTTCACGAGATTATAGATGTTGATCAGTGCCAGGCTGAAGTTCAGCGCGGCGGTCGGGTATGACTGGATCAAAAGTGCGTAACCGGTAAAAATCAGGCTCCCGATCGTATTGATCGTCCGCAGTCTGACGACTGAAGTCATCAGCATCGAAATGAGGACCAGCACCGATCCGACATATCCGATAGCTTCAATAACTGTTGTGTTCATTCTATTCTCCTGAAAAATTATATTTCGCAGCCTTGCGTGATGTGGCGGGCATCTAAATATTCCTCGAATTTACGGAGAGCTTCCTGCGTTCCGAGATTCCACTTCGGAGCGATGAGATATTCCGCAGGCGCAGTGGTGAAAAGCCTGAACAAAACTTTGTCAGGCGGCAGTTTCGCGATGATTTTAGCCGTGATTTCGATATATTTTTCGACAGAAAGAAGCGGAAACGGATTTTCGGCATAGATTCTTTCAAGCGGAGTGCGGTTGTGGATCTGCAGGTGATGGAGCTTGAGTCCTTTTACTACGGGGCTTTGCGTGCTCTGAAGGACGGTATTCATCATATCTTCTTCGGTTTCGCCGGGAAGTCCTAAAATTATGTGCGGAGCGACTTTGATTTTGTTCTCACCGGACTTTTCGACGTTTTCAATCGCCTTGAAGTAGCAGGCCGCATCGTGACCGCGGTTTATCCACTTTAGAGAGCAGTCGTTCGTTGACTGCAAACCGAGCTCTATCCAGATTTCATCTATGTTTTTCGGCACACACTCAAGGATCAGCTGGATCTCTTCTTTGCCTAAATAATCGGGGCGCGTCGAAAAGATCATTGCCACGACACCCTTTATCGATGCGGCTTCGCGGTACATTTTTGCCAAAGTTTCCTTGTCGCCGAAAGTGGAAGTTCCGCTCTGGAAATATGCCGCAAAAAATTTGTTGCCGTAGCGGTTTTTGAGGAAGTTCATGCTTCTTTCAAGCGTTTCGAGCCTGTTTTCTTTGGTCATATCGACCGAAACATTGGGCGAAAACGACTCTTTCCGGCAGAAAATGCACTTGTTCCATGGGCAGTCAAATCCTGTGCTCATCGAAATGCGGGCGACTCTGCCGCCGAATTTCCGCTTCATGTAGCTGTTGAATGTGAAAATTTTGTCGTCAAGCATTTTTATAGACTTCCGAGTATGAGCGGGGACGCTTCTTGCGCTTTTTCTGAAATTTTAACCGCGTTTTCAAGGTGCTCGTTTGCACTTTCCAGCCTTTCTTCCTCATCGTAGTGTATCGTGTAGATGAGATCTCCTTTTTTGACGGATTCTCCTACTTTTTTCGCAAAAACGAATCCGACCGCCTTGTTCACGCTGTCTTCCTGACGAAGTCTGCCGCCGCCCAAGCGGATGAGCGCTTTGCCGAAATCAAGTGCGTCGATTTTTGTGATAACGCCGCTTTCAGTTGCACGAACCTCTTTTCTGAAGCGGCTTTCAGGAAGGATCGAATAATTTTCAGTGACTTTCGGATCGCCGCCCTGAAGTTTGACGGTTTTTGCGAATCTTTCGAGAACTTTTCCGGTTTCAAGCATTTTTTTCGCTTTTTCTTCGCCTTCTTCGATGGAAGCTGTCATTTTGAAAGTTTTCATGAGGACTGCCGCCATTCGAAGCGTGAGTTCTGTTACCTGCGGAACGTATTTTCCCTGCATTACATCAAGAGATTCCTTTATTTCAAGCGCGTTCCCGGTAGCGTAACCAAGCGGCTCATCCATATTGGTGAAAAGAACGTCGACACTTCTTCCGAAGCGCTTTCCGATCGCCCGCATCGTCTTGGCCAGACGCGTTCCCGAAGCGAGATCCTTCATGAAAGCGCCTTCACCGATTTTTATATCGAGAATGAGGCCGTTGATTCCTTCAGCCAGCTTTTTGCTCATGATCGAAGAAGCGATAAGCGGCACCGATTCGACAGTTCCCGTCACGTCGCGAAGTGCGTAAAGCCTTTTGTCAAGCGGCGCGATCTCAGGAGTCTGCCCGATGAGAGCCATTTTGTTGGTCCTCACGATTTTTTTGAAAGAATCCTTGTCGATATTGACCGAAAAACCTGGAATAGATTCAAGTTTGTCGAGGGTTCCGCCCGTGTGACCGAGCCCGCGGCCTGAGATCATCGGCACATAAAAACCGAGTTCGGCAAGAAGCGGAGCCAGCGGGATCGAAATTTTGTCGCCTACGCCGCCTGTTGAGTGCTTGTCGACAACAACGCCGTCAATGTCTGAAAAATCCAGCACTTCGCCGCTGTAAAGCATCTTTTCGGTCCATGTTTCGAGCTCCTCGCTGTTGAGAGAATTGAAAAATACCGCCATCAGCATGGCCGACATCTGGTAATCCTTCAAAGTTCCGTCAAGATAGCTCTGCAGAAAATCGGAAATGTCCTCTTTCGAAAGAGTTTTTTTATCCCTTTTGTCGGCGATGATGTCGTAAAACAGGCGCATGATCCCTCCTTCCAAAATTAAAAACTCAAAAATTATAAGAAAAACAGGAAAAACAGCAAATTTTGATGCCTTGATAAGCTTTCTTAATTAAAATTCGATTTTTTGGACGGAATTGAATTTCTTTTTCGCCATATTAAAACTTGTCCCGAAATTTTCAGGGATGCGGAATTCGGTTTCGCCGCTTTCCGCAAGGCGTTCGATCGCTTTTGCCACAACGACCTGAAACAGATTTTCCGGATAAACCGCAGGAATGTCGTCACTTTGCGGCAGTCCGATCCTGATCACCGGAATTTTCAGTTTCATCGCGGCAAGAAATAGCGTCACGGTTCTTTCAAGAATCGTTTCAACGCTTTCCATAAGCACGTTTCCAGATGAAATTTCACGCTCGACCGGCGTGTTTTTAAGCGGGACGAAGGGATAGATCCTTATAAAGTCAGGTTTTAGAAGTGCAAGCGAATCACATGAAATTTTGACATCTTCATCAGTTTCTCCCGGAAAGCCTGTCATAAACTGCAGACCGACTGAAATTCCGGCATTTTTCAGAAGTGCAACGGCATTTCCGACACATTCCGCCGAGTGTCCGCGCTTCATTTTTTCAAGCAGTTGTTCAGACATGCTCTGCACTCCGAGTTCGACAGTTTCAAAACAGTTGTTTTTCAGTATTTCGACCCGCACGGTATCGATTTCATCTGGTCTTGTCGAGCAGCGGAGCGCGTTGACGGTGCCGTTTTCGACAAACTCGACACCTTTTCTGATGTAGTTCATCATCTTTTCACGCGGAAGAGCGGTAAAAGTGCCGCCGTAGAACGAAATTTCTGTCCTCTCGCGCGGTTTTGACCACGAAAGATAGCTTTTGACCGCGTTTTCGACATCTTCCAGAGAGGGTTCGGTAACACCCGTGACATCGCGCTGGTTGCAGAAAGCGCACAGTTTTTTGCAGCCTAAATGAGGGATGAATACCGGAATGATCAGCGGTTTCTGCTTTGCTGCGACAAAAGTGAACATCTTAGAATTCAAAAGTTGCCTTCAAGGCGGCGTGATCCGATGAACCGAGCGAATAGGTGCTCGGAGCATCTTTTACGACTTCGGCAGAACCTTTTTTGTAAGTTCCACTGTCGGTTTTTACCCAGAAAATGTGGTCGAGTGCTATTGCATCGCCGCGATATAAATAGGTTGCCTGATCTTTTGAAGAAAGCTCGCCTGCAACCCTTGAAAACATCGGTTCGCTTTCAAAATATTCGAGAGTTTCGCTTCCCGGTTCGTCGTTGAGATCACCTCCCATCACGACGAGCGCGTCAGGATTTTCGCCGGCAACCCTTTTGAGTATTTTTGCAGCGGCAGCTGCTTCAGCATACCTGCGGGCCGGATCGTTGTCGGTTTTGGATTTGAAATGAGCTGAAAAAACGATAATTTTCCGCCCGCCCAGTTCGATGTGAATTTCCAGAAAAGCACGTGTGAAAGTAGTTTTTGCGCCGTCGTCGCATGCCGGACATTCTATCTGTTCGGTGTGCAGATTTTTGTATGTGATTTTCCCTTTCGTCATAATGCCTGTATCTACAGAAGCGTATGAACCTTTTTCTCCGAGGAAAAATTCTTTGTAGTAGCCTGTTTTTTCAAATAAATCTTCAAGACATGAACTTTTCTCGATTTCCTGCAGAAGAATGATGTCCGCATTTATTTCGTGAATCGATTCGGCAAGATCGCTGACTTTGCTGTTATATTCCGAATTACTCAGGGCGCTTTCAAAGTCTGAGCTTGAGCAGTTGCCGGAGTCGCAGATTTTGTCGAAGAACAGGTGAGTGTTGTAAGTGCCGATAACTACTGACTTTATTTTCTCTTCCTCAGGTATCGCTTCAGTGTCTGCCGTATCAGTCGCGTCAGTATTGTTTTCTGTATCAGCCGTGTCAGCCGTGTTTTCCGTATCTGCGGTGTTCTCGGAATCTGCGTTGTCAGTGTCAGACAGAGGTTTCGCATCATTGCTGAAAGAGCAGGAAAGTAGTGTAAAAACTGTTGTAAAAACAATTAATTTTTCAAATAGAATCAATGGTTTATTCACTTCTTTCACCGTTTCTAGCAAAGTATTCGTCAACGAGTTTTTCGGCAATTCCGAGGTAAGTCGAAGGCTCGAGTTTTTTGAGTTTTTCCTTAACATCCGCCGGAACTTTTTCAAGCGAATCGATGAATTCGTCAAGTCCTTTTCTCTCGATCCTTTTGCCGCGGGTAAGTCCTTTCAGCTTTTCGTAGGGATTTTCCTCGCCGTAGACCCTCATCACGGTCTGAACCGGCTCGGCTAAAAGTTCGAGGTTGTTTTCAAGGTCTTCCGCAAGTTTCGGGTAGTTGACTTCGATTTTGGAAAGCCCTTTCATGCAGTTTTTGATGCTTATCAGAATGTAGCCGAAAACAAGACCGACATTTCTGAGGACCGTAGAATCGGTGAGGTCGCGCTGCATTCTTGAATTAAGAAGTTTCGTGCTCAGATGCTCCATGAGTGAAATAGCGACTCCGGCGTTTCCTTCGCTGTTTTCGAAATCGATCGGGTTGATTTTGTGCGGCATAGTTGAAGAGCCGACTTCGCCCTCTTTCGGTTTCTGCTTGAAATAAGCAAGCGAAATGTATGTCCAGATGTCTCTATCCATGTCAATAAGCGTCGAACTGATGCGGATGAGCGTGTGGAAGATCTCCGAAATGTAGTGGTAGTTGTTGATCTGCGTAGTCCAGATTAGAGGTTTCGCGCCGAGACGCTCCGAAATGAATTCCTCTGCGGCACCAAGCCAGTCGACATCGGGTTTTGCCGCGACATGAGCGTTCCAGTTGCCCGTCGCGCCGCTGAATTTGCACTCGACCTCGATTTTATCGAGGATTTCGAACTCGCGTCTGAAACGTGCGGCGAAATTGATGAACTCTTTGCCGACAGTCGTCGGAGTCGCCGGCTGGCCGTGCGTTCTTGCCATCATGGGAACCGCTTTGTTTGCTTTCGCCAAAGACTCGATTCTTTCAAGAAGCTCGCTGAGAAGTTTTCCGATGATCTCTTTCCCTTTTTTGATCATCAGCGCGTAGGAAGTGTTGTTGATGTCTTCCGAAGTGCAGCAGAAGTGGACCCATTCCTTCAAATGACCGAGTCCGCGGTTTTCAAGCTGATCCTTGAGATAGTATTCGACCGATTTCACGTCGTGGTTTGTTACAGACTCGAACTTTTTGACCATCAGTCCGCTTTCGGTGTTGAAACCGCTGTAAATCGCGTCGATCGCATCGATCACACCCTGCGGAGCGTCGTCGAATCCGAGGCGTCCGAGAATGAATTTAAGCCATTCGACTTCGACAAAAACACGATGTTTGATAAGGCCGTATTCCGAAAAAATATCTCTGAGTTCATCGGTTTTGGAAGCGTATCTGCCGTCAACAACCGAAATAGCGTCCAAATTGTTCATTTGCAGTCTCCGTAAAAATCTTAATTACCAGTCCCAGCCTCTTTAGCGTAAGACATCGAGAATGTTCCGTAGATACTTGTGCCTGAAGAATCGATTATGAGATAATAGAGACCGGCAGTAGTACTGTCTGTCGTGAAATTGATGGTGCCGCCGCCGTAGAGGCAGTTGTCGGTATCGTCCGATTTGACGACATAGATCGAAGCGGCGAATGTCGGGTCGATTTCAGCATGGAAAGAGTCACCGTCAGCCATATTTATCGAGTAAACGATATCGTTTCCGGTAAGTGTCGCACCGTCGCAGATCCCTCCTGTCGGAGCATAGTCGTTTTTCGCCGAAATCGTATTTCCCTGAAGAGTGCCGCTTTCTTCAAGCAAGACAGCTCCTTCGATTTCGTCGTTTGCTGGAACAGATGGCGCGTCATCGATGTCAAGCTGGATGGTGAAGTCGTATTCGATTGGAGCAATCACGGTATCAATCACGACGATGTAGTCTGCATCAGCTCCGGAATTGTTGTAGTAAACTATCTCTTCGGAAGCGCCGAAATCGCCGAAAGAGTTGCCTGCAAGGCAGACGTCTGCAATCGTGCCACAGGCTGAAAGAACGGATATTGTCGGGTCGAACGCGTCAGATTCCGGAGTTACCCGCAAAGTCATGACTTTTCCTGCCGGAATGCTGACTTTGTAGAAAAGATCCGGACCGTAGCCGTAGTAGCCTGAGCAGTTCTTCGTATCGGCCGAGTCGGTCGCTTTTTTGACGCTTTCGGAATAAACTCCGGGTTCAAGCAGTTTCGCTCCTTCACAGGTGTTGTTCGCATCAGGATCGAATGCGTCGATCTCGAGGATATAGGGCATGTTGTAAAGCGACTGGTTCGGAGACTGTTTTACCACAACATAGTAGTAACCGTCCGCTGTCGCCTTGTAGTTCATGATTTCGGAATAGTAATACTGCTGCGCGAAGTAACTGTAATCCATGTCGTCATTCTCTTCGAGTTTCGTGCCGTTGGAGTTTAAAAGTGCGATATAGGTGTTTGTGCGGGTTTCTGCGCAGTAAGGATGGGTCCTGACTTTGAGATACTGTCCTTTTTTCGCCTTGAACTTGAAGTAATCGTAATCCTCCTTGCTGTCGGAGTGGTTGAAACCGGCGAAAACAAAGCCGACCGGAACTTCCTGAGCTTTTGCCAAAGTGTCGTTCGGTTCGGCTTCCAAAGTTCCGAGAGACGATTTTGGAACGCAGTTGCCGTTTTTGCATTCCTTGTATCCGCATCCGCAGTCCTCATCGGTCGAGCAGGTGCCTTGCTGGCAATAGTTGCCGCCGCATTTTCCGCTGTAGCACTCTCTGCCATCTTTGCAGATCCAGTCGTCAAGAAGGGTGGGGACTGCGCAGGTGTTTTCGTTGCCGCAGTAAGCCTTTCCTGCCGAGCACGAGCCTGAAAGCGGATAGCAGTAGTCTCCGTTACAGCGCGTTCCTTCAGGACACAGAGTGTAATTTTCAGAGCAGTCTTCGACACAGAATTTGTTTCCGTCGTAGTCTGTGAGGCACATTCCGGAATCGTAGAACGTCTTTTTGCAGTCGGTGTTGCTGTTGCATGGTTTGCATGTTTTCTGCGAACCCTGCGGAACAACGGCGTTATAACCGTCACAATTCGAGTCGGAAGTGCAGGCCGTCGTGCATTTTCCGTTTTTGCAGTCTGTGTATTTCTCGCAGTCGTCGTCAAAGCGGCATACAGCATAAATATCGCTTCTGTACGGGATAGCTTTCATGCAGATTCCGTTATAGCAGCCGCCTATGTCGAAGCAGTCTGAATCGCTAGAGCATGATTTCGTGCAGTAATACTGCTGTATGGTGTAGTCTTTGTAGCAGTTTTCGCATGACCAGACATAAGGACAGTATTGGCCAGGCTTGAAACTCTGCTGTTCTTTCGAGATGCAGACGCCGAAAATCTGCGGTTCTCCGCCTTCTTCTTCGGATTCCTGCTGACCGTAGATGTAGCATGTCTTGTCGATTTCGCAATCATCGTTTTTCGTGCAGGCCTTGCTGCAGAAAAGTCCTTCAAAACATGTATATCCGTCGGCGCACTGCCAGTCTGAATAGCAGTCTTCACCGAATTCGAGGCGCTTCAGCATCTTGTCCTGTGCGCAGATGTAGTCGGCATAACTTCCGAAGGTACTTGTTTTCTTGACAGGAAGACACTGGCTGCCGTTCGCGCAGGTTTTTGTGGTCGTCGTATTGCCTGTTTCGGGATCTGTGACATCCTGATCAACGCAGTGCGATCCGCAGATGTTATCGCCTTCGAACTCGATGCATTCTCCGCTTGCGCACTGGCTGTCATAGTTGCAATATGAACCGTCAGGTAGATTGAAACGCGTTTTGTCGATGCAGGTTTTGGTTCCGGATGCATATACATCCTCCATGCAATCGTAATTTCCGCTGCATTTGAGGCTTCCTAAAAAACCGCTGCACGAAACTGTGCAGTAACCGTCGTAACAGCCGCCGCTGTCACAGTCCATTCCGGACTGACAGTGGTCACCGAGTTCACCGCTTCCATGCGGGACGCAGTATTTATTGTAAATGAAACCGTGATCCGCGCCGTCGTCCTTGCACCTCCCGCATGAACCGCATGAAGAATCGTTCGAGCACTCTTTCGAACAGAAACTCTCGCCCTCGCCGTAGGAAAGGCATAGTCCGCCTTCGCAGTCCTCGTTGACATTGCACGGTCCGAAAGTCTTCATTTTCGGGTTCGGTCTTTCGACGCCTGCCACGAAAAGAGGCACGCACTGGTAACCCTTTTCTTCAAAATACTGGCATGTCATGTTGTTCGGACAGTCTTCGTCCTCTTTGCATGTCCCTGTGCAGACCGAAGCTCTCGTAAAGCCTGATTCGCTGCTTCCGGAATAGTCATACCAGGTGTAGCAGTATCCGGTTTCACACTCCACATCCTTGTTGCAGGGAGAACCGGCTTTAAGTCCGTAAGCCCTGTTGTCGCAGGTTCCGAATCCGCCGCATACGCCGTTTCTGCATGTTCCGCTTCCCATAAGCCCGGCTTTGGCTTCGCAGTCTTTTCCGTCAGCTACAAGCGACCATGAGGTTTTCGAATAGTCGCGGTTGCACTCTTCGCAGGAATTTTCAGGATTTCTGTCCCTGTCGGCAACGCATACGCCGTCTATTTCGCATGTCAGCCTGTCACACGAGCAGGTGTAGCTTGTACCGTCTGCCGTGCAGACAGTTTTGTTCTTTTCGGTGCATGGATTCGGTTTGCACGGATCCGTTTCCTCAGGTCCGTCGTTATCGGAATCGGGAGAAGTGTCAGCGTCTCCGTCTTCGTCTCCGTCTGGTTGTTCGGAATCTCCGTCGTTTTCACCTTCCTCCTCATCGTTCGAATCTTCTTCTTCGCCGTCCTCCTCTTCAGAATCGTCTGATTTGGAATCGGAATCCTTGTCCTCAGCAGTTTTGTCTTTGCTTTCGTCCAAAGTTTCAGATTTTTTTCCGCCGCATGAAACAAGGGCAAAAATCGATAAAAAAACAATCAATAAAAAAATAAGTTTTTTCATTTCTTCCTCCAAACACCGAAAAACTTCTGGATATTTTATAGAAAATTTTAATTATTTCAATTTATATTAGCCGGCAGTCCCTAAAAATGTTTTCAGTAAGCGGCATTTTCATATCCGACCACATGAAAGCCTTTTCCATGCACATATAAAGCGGCGGATTGCCTTTGAAATATGATGAAATGCGTGAATTGAAGGCGGTGTAGAATCTGCGCCTTTGAAATGCTAAATATCTCAGTTTGTTGTCGCTGTCGGACGGGAACATTTCTCCGCGCAGCAGCAGACTTTGCGGGTTTCTCCCGACTATTGTTTCGGTAAGTGCGAGCGTGTGGCGGAATCCGCCCATGCTTATCCACGCGATTTTTTCAGGGTCAAGCTGCGAAAAAATAAAGTCTATGAGTTTCATATAGTCGTCGAAAAGCTCGTCCAGCATAAGCACCGGATCGAAGTGTATCGCAACATTAACTCCGGCCGCCTGAAGCTGTTTCGCAGCGTTCATCCGCTCTTCGACAGCGGCTGTCCCCGGTTCTTCGTGAGCACTGAACCGCGGAACATTTACCGAAAATCCGGCGACGATGTTAGCTTCCGGGTAAAGTTTTTTCACTTCAAGCAGGCGTTCGACCTCGGCCGATTTTGTCTTGAACTCGAACTGAACCCTGTCAAAAAGTGAACGTTTCGCCAGTTCGCCTATGAAAAATCCGCTTTCGTCAAGCAGGTGGTCGAGGGCGAGTGAATCGGCAAGTTCCCCTGTTCCGACGCGGAGGAAAGCGTTCCCGGCGAGAAACTCGACGATTTCTTCGACAGCTTTTTCCTTGTTCAGAAAAACGGTAATGAACGGATTGTTGCCGATGTAGTGCTGCAAAATGCAGTAGGAGCAGTCGTAAGGACACCCCGTTACGCTGTTTATCGTGTAGTAGTTGCAGCAGACGACTCCTTTGCTGCCGGGGCATTTTTTGAGAAAACGCCCTTTGTTTTCAGTAAAAAACAGCACTTTTTTTGCCGTTTTGAACAGATCTTCTCCCGGATTCCGCCGGATTTCCTCAAGAAGTTCCTCTTTCGTCATAAATTCAGGTGAAAGCGAAAGTTCTTCCGCGATTCTATGCGGAAGTTCGGCGTTTCTGAACTCGGGATCGATCACTATTTTTCTGATTTCAGGGCGCATTTTTTACACAAATTAAGGTTTAGGAACTGTAGAAACTATGCTTTTGAGGTCGTCGTCATCGAATCTCAGGCCAAGACCGAAGTAAAGGTCACGTTCGCCGTTTATCAGATCTTCGCCGCCGGCGGTCAGATATAGCCAGCTGAAAGGTTCCATCGTCCAAAGCAGAGGCCGTGCCAGTCCCTGAACACGCAGCTGAGGCGCGCCGCCGCTGCTGAAATCGAAAATTTCGGCAGAAAGCGAAACATATTTCCACGGGTTGTAGTCGACCGCAAGACCTGCCTTGTTCTGGAAAATACCGCCTCTGAGCGCGACAGGTCCGAAAATCCTGCCGATCTGCAGGTTGAATTTCAGATTGTCGGTTACGACGGTCTTGTCGTCGTTCACGATGTAAGTCGTATCGTTCACTACAGTCGTATGAGTCGTTTCAGTGTGCGAAACGTTGCCGCGGGGATCATCGACGACGCCGAGCATATAAAATCTGTCCTGACGCGGCTGCAGAGTGATGTCGAAATAAGTTTTGAAGGAGTTGTCGAAAACCATGTAGTTAGAATGCGCGTCAACGAAAACCTTCATCCCGAGCAGAGTGTCGGCGTAATCGGTAAGTTTGTCGGAAACTTTGACTATGTCGTCGTAAAGCTTTTCGTCAGTGAGAAGTTTTCCCACAGTTCCTTCGCCGTTCGCGACTTTTTCGGTAATCTGGTTGACATTTGAAGTGATTTCGCGGACATCCTGCATCGCTCCGCGGGAAGCGGCAAGTTCGTCGGCGATTAGTTTCAGGCTTCTTCGGAGATCATCGAGCGTTTCGTTTAGTTTTTCATCCTTTCCGTCGGAAAATTCGGCGATCCTGTCGGTGACTTTGAGCGTGTTTTCCAGTATTTTCGAAAGTTTTTCCATTTCTGTATCGCTCTTTGCATTCACCTTCTGCATAACATCCGCCATGTCTTTGAGAACGGACGAAAGCAGTTTCATGTTCCCTTCGATGCTTTGTGACGTGTTTTCAGTCGTTTTGACAAGCAGGTCTATGATTTTATTTATCTTTTCTTGATTTTCGCGTTCCATCACCTTTTCCATGAGCGCGTCGGTTTTTTCCATAATGCCGGAAACTTTGTCCATAGCCGAAGAAAGTCCGGAAAGTGTTTTTACGTTTTTGATGTAAGCGTTTTCAGCCAGTACAGGCGCGGAACTGTCGCCCGGTTCAAGGGTCAGGACATATGTTCCGAGCATACTTTCCATCACTTTTTCGATTTTTGCATTTTCGTAAATTACAAGATCCTTTGAAATTTTGAGCGTAAACTTGGCCTTTCCGTTTTCAAGCCCGATTTTGTCGAGTTTTCCGACAACGACACCGGAAACAAGAACGTCGCTGTCGCGCAGAAGCCCCATCGCATCGTCCGCCAGAGCGTAGTAGGTTTTTGTTTCGCCTTCAAAAAAATCTGCCGATTTGTATATATAAACTCCGGCGCAGCACGAACAAAGAACGAAAAAAACTATTATTTTAAGGGTTCTGTTCATCTTGTCTCCGAAATTTTTCCTCTGAAAGAATTTGAAATGAAGGAGCGCAGCACTTCATGTCCGGAACCGGCAGCGGCTTCCGGCGTTCCGCAGAACTGGATCACGCCGTCATAAAGGAGCGCGATTTTGTCTGCGTGCCTGAAAACCGAAGCGATGTCGTGGCTTATCACGACGCATGTCATATTCAGTTCTTTGTTTACCATATCAATCAGTCCGTCAATACTTTCCGCCAGGATCGGGTCAAGTCCAGTCGTCGGCTCGTCGAAAAGGACGATCTTCGGTTTTACCGCAATCGCCCGCGCCAGACCGACGCGCTTTCTCATACCTCCCGAAAGCTCTGACGGAAACTTTTTCTCGATCCCTGGAAGTTCAACCAGCTCCAAAAGTTCCGCGACCCTTTCCGAAAGCTCCTTTCCGCTTTTCATTCCGAGCTGCTCGACAAGCGGGAACTTTATATTATCCTCAACCGACATAAAATCAAAAAGAGCGGCATCCTGAAAAAGATAACCTATATTTTTGCGGATTTCCAGAAGTTCGTGTTCGTTCATTTTTGTGATGTCCCTGTCACGGAAAAAAATCTCTCCGAGATCAGGTTTAAGAATCCCGATTATATTCTTCAGAAGGACGCTTTTTCCCGTTCCGCTTTTCCCGATGACCGCAGTGATTTTTCCTTCTTCGATATCGAGATCGACGCCGTTCAGGATTTTGTGTTCTCCGAACGATTTATAAACATTTTTTACCCTGACTATCGTTTCCGCCATCACATTCCCAAAAATCTGATGAACAAAAAAGTCATTATATAGTCTACGACGAGAATAGCAACTGTCGATAAAACGACTGCCGCCGTCGTCCGCCTGCCGACACCTTTTGCACCGCCGTTCGTCTGCAGTCCGTGGTAGCAGCATATCACCGTGACGATGAAACCGAAAACAGCCGCCTTGATGAGACCTGTCCAGATGTCGTCAGGGTCGACGAAAAAGAACATCGTCTGGTTGTATGCGACTTTGTTGACGCTCATTACATGAGCCGCAACGAAGTAACCGCCGTAGACTCCGACGGCGTTAGCTATCGCCGTGAGTGCCGGAAAGGCGAGCATCGACGCGAAGATCCTCGGCACTACAAGGTATCTGAGCGGACTTACGGCCATAGTTTCCATCGCCGCGATCTGCTCGGTAACCTTCATGCTTCCGATTTCAGCCGTCATCGCCGAACCGTTTTTCGCAATCAGAACTATTGCCGTGACGACCGGAGCGAGCTCCCTGCTCATCGCGATCGCGACAGCCGCCCCCGCAAAGGTTTCTGCACGGAAAATATACATTATGTTGATGAGCTGCAGCGCAAGGATCATTCCTGTCGTAAAGACTGAAAGCGCGACTATCGGAATCGACTGAAGCCCGATTTTTTCAATATGTTCGGCAATCTGCCCGATACGGAACGGAGGCACGAAAAGCCATCGGCAGCACTCTCCGGAAAACTTTAAAAATCTGCTTAAATTGCGTGAAAAACGGGCAAAAAATTCAATCAAACCGACACCTTCCAACAAAAAAACAGGCGAAAATAGCAGTCAAAAGGCGTTCCGTCAAGGTTTTTAGCGGAAAGCGACGGAATCCGGCACTGTTTTCAACGATTTTTTGACAATATTTCTTTATCACTTATAAGTTTCCGGTTTTTTTGCATTGGAGGCAATATGATTTTTGTAGTTGATATCGGAAACAGCAACACCGTTGCAGGAATCTATCATGGCGAAAACCTCATAAAAAGATGGAGGATCGCGACAGACAGGACTCTCACGGTCGATGACATCGCGGCAAAGTTTTTCGCGCTTCTCATGTTCGACAAGATCGAGCCGCAGAACATCGATTTCTGCATAATAAGTTCGGTCGTTCCGACATGGAATCACGCATGGGAACGCTTTGCGGTCGAACATCTGAAGATAAAACCGCTGTTTCTGCGTCACGACACCAAATGCGGAATTTCATTGAATATTTCCAATCCGTCTGAAATTGGTGCCGACAGGATAGCGAATTCTGCCGCGGCTTCCGTGATGTTTCCGGAAGGCTCTTTCATCATCGATTCCGGAACCGCGATAACGCTTGATATCGTAACACCGAAAAAGGAATATATCGGCGGCGCGATCATGCCGGGAATAATGATTTCGATGGAGGCGATGTCGCTCCGCACGGCCAAACTTCCCCGTTTCGAGCTTGAAAGACCTGTTAAGGCAATAGGAAAATCGACTCTTGAAGGACTTAAAAGCGGTGTCTTTTACGGTTTCGTCGGAATGATAGACCGCGTCATTGCCGAATCTTTGAAGGAAGTCTCGTTCAAGCCGAAAATCATAGCGACAGGCGGACTTGCCGGAGCTATTGCCTCGGCATCGGAATTTATCAGCGAGTTCGACCGTGATCTTACTTTGAAAGGACTTAAAATTATTGCTGAACTCAACAGGTAGTTTTTTGCGCGGCTGCCGGCGCGGTTTGATGGAATTTTGCAAAATCGGCAATTTAAGGTATAAACATAGTTGATGGTTGTTGTTTCGGCTTAAAAAAGGAGAGCAGAATGAAAAAATTGATGTTGCTTTTGATTGTTTTTTCGATGTTTATGACAGTTTCCTGCAATAAGAAAATGATAAAGGGAACAAACATCGAGGAAACGCCCGATTCCAAGGAAATCCTTACTGTTTTCGGGCATTATCTGAAGGGATTCAAGGAACAGAACCCTGAAGTTTTTCTGGAGTATATTTCACAGAATTACTACGACACGAACGGAACTGACGAGGCCGGTGACGACATCGACTACGACAAAATCGTCGAAATTCTCCATTCAGACGCATTCAACAGCCTGGAGAAAGTCAATATCACCTGCATTATAAAGGATCTTTTGTTTGATGAAAGCGAGGAGAGGGCAAATCTTCTCTACTTTTTTGAAGTCCGTTTCAAAATGAAAAGTTCGCTTCCGACAACAGAGGAAAACGCCTTCGTCCAGCCTGACGGGATGACGAATCACAAAGTTTCTGAAAACAACCAGATGAAATTCGTCAAAGAAGACGGAAAGTGGAAAATCGTCAGCGGAATTTAGACAAAAATCCTTTTCGCCAAAATTATTCCGATTAATATAATCAGTGAAACAGCCGAAAAGACAAACGGGAAAAAGCGGTTTCCAGGCAGGTTTGTCCCTTTTTTACAGAAAATCACCGACATCACGAATGTGGTGAATAGAATTGTGAGAAGAATGAAATCTGCGACATATAGAGGCTTGAAATTTAATGAAATTCCGAAAAGAATGAGTAACGCGCAAATGACAGTCGCAGACAAAGTGATTAGCAGAGGTTTTAAGTCGCGCTTAAAAAGCGTAATGATTTCAGGTAAAAAACAGATGGAAAACGCCAGAATCATCGCTGTGAAATAGACAAGCGAGAGAAAAACGTGATTTTTGAAGACCGTGTGTATCGGAAAGTATGCTTTTGTTCTCGGATAAACACCGAAGAGCTGCAGTCCGGCAAGAAACATACTTCCGTAAAAGCCTACGATTATGTTTGCAAGCGTTCTTAAAACGCTGCGCGAAACGATGTAGCTAAGCACTGCGAAAATAACGAGCAGGGCAAGCATTTCGAAGAAAAACAAACTGTCGTTTTCGCTGAATTTGTAGAGTGTGAAAATGTCGAAAAGAACTTTCGAAAAGTCACCTCGCATATACTGGAGCTTCATCGTAGTCTCTTCGAGCCATGCGTGAATGATCGGAATGAAAACCACCGGGCTGAAAAGTGCGAGATATTTAATTTTTTCAGTTTTCAAGCCAAGAATGTAGCGGGCGCACAAAGCGAAGTAGAAAAAAACGAAAGTGAACCACGAACAGTGATGGGTAGCCACAAAATATGTAAAATAAGATCTTTTGGCAAACACAGCGGTTTCGAGATAAACTCTTGAAAATATCACCAGCAGCAAGAAAGTAAAAAGAAGAATTTCTGCGATTTTTGAAAGTTTTTGATTTTTCATGATATTAAAGTTCCACTGTCGTTTCCTGTAAAAGAAGTGAAATGTTGTTCATTGCCGGAATTTCTTCTTTCAGCTCTTTGACGAGTTCTTCCGAAGTCGATTTCGGCTTCATTTTGATGTGGTAGGCGTATTCAAGCCTCTCTCCGACCGCTATTTCCTTCAGGGTGATGAGAGCGAAGACTTTGCAGTGCTTTTTCAGGATCCCGGCCATTTTTTCGATTTCAAGTTCGTCGCTGCCGATGTTGAAGCGCAGGATCCCGTCAAAGTATGAAACCTTGCTGAGCTGCGAGAAATAGAGGACGAAAGCGGCGATGTTGAAAAGGAGAATGCCGACAAAAGCCATGAAATACGCTCCGACTCCGCACGCGATTCCGCCTGCAAGAGCTGCAAACATAAAGACGATATCGCGGGAATCCTTGAAATTCGTTCTGAAACGTATGATGGAAAGGGCGCCGAGTGTGCCGATTCCTGTTGCCACACTGTCACCTATCGCATGCATTACCATTGCAGTTATGATCGAAACAAGCATGAGTGCCTGAACGAAGTTACGCGAATATGAAAGGCCGCGGAAAGTTTTGATGTATGTGAGTCCCACCGATACCGAAAGTATGAAGGCGAGCGCCGCCGAAAAAATGACGCTCAGCGAAGAAAGCGACGATGAGGAAAGGTTGTTAGTCAGAAAATCACTCATATATTTCTCCCTGATCAAAAACATTAAACCAGACATTGTCGGGGTGGTTGTTCCTTAAAATCCGCATCATTCCGTATCTGAATTTTGAAAAGGCTGCGCGTTTAAGGTCGAAAGTCTTGACAAGGTCGACCATCCACAGCGGAAGGTGCGAAACCTGCCCCTTGAGTTCGAGTATACAGTGGGCGTCGTGCCTGAAAATCGTTGTCGTGTCATAGCTTTCCATTTTGGCAGGATCGGGGCAGACATTAAAACAGTGTTCTTCGGCGCACTGGAGATTGGCGTCGAAAGTGACTCTCGCGTATTCGTCGGTTTCGCTTATCCACGCCATCCTGTCATACTGCGTGATGATCTGCGGTCCGGCGTTGTAGGATATGGCGAGCGACTGGAACATATCCATATTTTTTGCGTCAACTCCCGAAAAACCGAGCTCGTCGGAAGCTTTCAGCGAGTAAAAAAGTCTTTCTGTTTCGTCTGATTTGACTTTCACACGGAGTTTCTGTCTGTTTTCGCCGAGTTTGCACTTGATTTCCCAGAAGTATGGCGGTTTCGGGTTTTCGCCGTAGGAACGGATCCGCATGTTGAAGCGTCTTTCCTTCTGGGAAAGCCTGTTTTTCAGAAAAGTGTGGAAAGGGGAGTCGAAATAAAGGTTGTTTATGCGGTAAAATCCGCTCGGCGACATTTCCGAATACTTGTCAAGAAAGCAGTAAGCCTTCACGAAGTCTGAAATCGGTTCAATCATCGAGCGCGGAATGTGGTATTTGAATTCGAAACGCTGCAGAACGGAAGGGATGTCGTTTTGATTGTGTGCAGCCATTATTCCTTTTTCCCGTTCAGAAAGTTCGCGGCCGTTTCGTCTTCATAAATTCCGAGAAGGTATGCCAGATTTATGTATCTTTCGTAGATTTTGAGTTCAAGTTCAGTCAGTTTCAGATCTTTTTTCAGGATCTTCTCTTTCAGTTTGATGATCATCATCGGGTTTAAACCTTCTATTGACGAATATTTGGCAAAAATGTTGCTTTTTTCCCCTTCATCTTTCCTTTTGGACAGCATTTTGTATTGTTTTATCTCTCGTTTCAGCATCAGAAGATTAGTCCGTATCTCTGCTTCCCTGAAACGTTTCTGCGTATTGAAGTCAGAATCAAGCTCCAGAGATTTCAGTTTCTTTTTAAGCAGCGAAGACTGGTTGTTTTTAAATCCCGGAATCGAAATCGCGAAACCTATCGCAAAACCGCGCGAAGGTTTATCCTTGCGGTCTTCAGTGTCGTATTCGAGCGCTATGTATTTCAGCCAGTCGCGTTCTTTCGCCTCTTCGAGGGCGATTTCGTTCTGCGCGACTATCGAATGCAGAGTCTGGTAATCGTTCTCGGCTTTAGATGCGCCGCGGATTTCGGTCAGAGATTCCGCAAATTTCTCGATATCATCGACCGAAACGATTTTTTCGCGTTCGAAAACCGGGGTCTTGTCCTCGCCGAGTTCGCTTTTTATCAAAGTTTCAATCGATTCGACAGTCGATTCGAGCTCGATCTGACGCATTTCGATTTCGGTTATTTTGTCGTCGATGTCCATTTTGTCGATTTCGGTCGTCTCCCCGGTGATTTCACCCATTTTCGTGGTGACGGCGAGCTTGTCGTAGAGAAGTTCGCGCATCGAAGCAACGATTTTCAGCTCTTTTTTATGCTGGATATAAGTGACGATCGCGCTGTATCTTTCAAAGAGGACATCGGAACGGGCCGATGTATATTCGAGTTTTTGAAGATTCTGCATGTTTTTTATGAATTCGCGCGAAGATTTTGTCTCGCCGAACCCTTTGAAATAGAGCCTGAGTGCGTATTTCTGCTCCATGATGTCAAAATTTCCGGTTTCGCTTCTGAATTCAAGCCCTTTGATTACCGGCGTGTCATTTGAATTTTCCAAAGAATCCGACATCGCCTTTTTTGATTTAAGACGAGGGTCGTTTTTCGCTGCTTCGATGTATTGAGCAATCGTCAGATCTTCGCAGAAAAGAGATGAAAAAAGGAAAAATATCAAAAAAACCGAGAAAAACTTTTTCATATTCTGCCCAGATTCATAAATTTTGAATTTTCCTGCTGGCCGAGGTCAAAAAATATGAAGAAGTTTCCGCCGTCATCGACCGCGATCCCTTCCGGTTTGAGTTCCGGAAAGTCTTTTATAAGAGCGCTTTTTCCGTTTTCTAAGCGGTATAATCCGCCGCATTTTTCGCTGTTGCAAGATGCGGTATAGTAGAATTTATCAGGGGAAAGTATGTAAATATCGGAAATTTTCCTTTCACTGGGCACATCGACAAATATCGTTTTCAGCTGGTTTTCCGGAATTCTTTTCTCTGCAAAAACGGTGTCGTAGCCGTTTATTTCAAAAATGACGCCGTTTTCGTTGAAAAGAGGATTTTTGAAAGCGATGAAAAGCGAATCACCGGTGATGAACATTCCTTCGATGTCGATCGATTTTTCCGCGATTCCCTTTTTCAGGAACTTCGCCGCTTCCGAACCGGATTTGTCGGCAAAATCCTTTAAAATTTCATAAAAATCGACCGCTTTTTCAAGTTTTGCTGCACCGTTTGAAAAAGTGATCCGCGCAAGGATCCTTCTTTCGGGTTTCAGTTTTCCTTTTTTGGAATAACTGAGCGACGACATAATCAGATAGCTGCTTCCGTTTTCTTTTGCTATCGATTCTAAATCATTGATTTTGTTGAGATTTTGTATGCCTATTACTCTGGTTTCACCGTCCTTGCCGACTTCAAAAAGAAGCGGTTTCTTTTTTTCTGTATCATCCGAAACGACAAGAAATTTTCCTGTTTCGGGAACGAAAACCGCCCCTGACGCCTCGATTTTTACCTTGCCGTCCCATTGTAGAGACGTTTCATGAAACGTCTCTACCGCGTTCTGCCGGGATTTATTCAGTTTTTTTTTATCCCTTTCCTTTGCGGAAAGTTTTGACTGCGTGACTGAAAACGCCTTCGCCAGATTGTCCCAGACATTGCTTCCGCATGTTATCGAGACTTTTTCACCGAGAATGAAACCGTTGTTTTCAGGTATTTTGACGACGATTTCGCGACCCCAAAGCGCGATGTTCGGATTCTTCAGAAGACGCACCGGAAGCGGGATTATCCTGCCGCCGAGCCCTGTAACAACGCCTGTTATCTGCTGCGGGGTCTGAGTGTTGGATATGGTAACTTCGTCGCCTGTGTTTATGACCGAAAACTGCGATTCGGGGATGTAGCCTTTGACGAACGACGGTTCTTTGCTGACGATCGAAAGAATGGGGCTGTATGCCGCGATTTTCTCGCCCCCTTTGAAGAAAACCTTCTCGCCGTTTCCGTTTTTGATGAAAACGCTGCCGACGATTCCGTCAAAAGGCGCGTAAACCGCCATGTTTGCGTTCTGTTCCTCGAGTGATTTCAATTCTGCTCTCAGCTTTTCAGCCTCGACATTTTCGGGAGTTTCGCCGCTTTCGAGCATTTTTTTGTACATGCGGTTGATTTCGGCGAATTCCTTTCTTCGGTCAACGATTGCCGATTCAAGCGATTCGATCTGGATTTCTATAGGATTTTTGACTGAAGCCGACTTTTTTATCTTCACGCTTTTGAGTCCGTCTGAAAGCTCTTTGTTGATTTTAAGCTGGTTTTCAAGAGTCTGGATTTGTGCCCTGAGTTCGCTTATTACGGCGCGTTCCGCCGCTTTGTTCTGCAGTATCTTAGATTTGATTTCGCCTTCGCTCATTCCGCGTTTCGTCTCGATCTGGAGAAGCTGGCTGCGGATGTCGGCGATGCGGATGGAAAGTTCCTGGCTTTCGAGTTCTGCAAGTTTCTGTCCTTTGTAGACCTGGTCGCCTTCCATAACCAGTATTTTTTTTATGCTGACCGAAGTTTCTGAATTTATTATGGTTTCATTCGATTCCGCAAAGCCCTGAAAAGTTGTGGTCTCGCCGCCGGAATAAATGATTATTCCTACGACCGCGCCGATAAGAAGTGTGATAAAAGCGAGCAGAAGCCCGATTCCCTGAATTTTGTTGTTATACAAACAGCACCCCGCCAAACAGCAAAAAACTTGAAATTATAGTGAAAATCAGACAGTTGTAAAGATAAAATTTCAAAAGCAGGCTATTTCGGCGAAATCAGTTCGATCGGGAAGACGATCTGGAAAACCGTGCCGTTCGGTGTCGTTTCCTTGAGTGTTATCGAGCCGCCAGAAAGGCGGACGATTTTTTCGCAGGTGGCAAGTCCGAGGCCGTTTCCGTTCTTTTTTGTGGTGTAGAACGGTTCGAAAATTGAATTTTTGTGTTCGGCAGGAATCCCGGGACCGTTGTCGGATACTTCGATGAGAAGTTTTTTTCTTTTTTTGACGGCCGAAACCCTGATCCTGCCGACACGGTCGACCTTTTCAAGTGCCTGAAGGCTGTTGTTCACAAGGTTGACGAAGACGTTTTTCAGGACATCCCAGTCGAACATGAATTCGCGGCCGCCAGTCTGGTCAATAAAATCAACGGTCTGGTTGGCGTAGCTGAAAAACTGCTTCATCTCGGCGAAAAACGACCTGAAATTATAGGAGCGCGGCGCGAGCTTGATGTTTCTGCCGTAGACAAGCATCTTTTCGATCGTGTCGTTGAGCCGTTTCAGTTCTTTCAGCGAAATGTCAAGGTATTCGGTGTCGACATCCTTTTTTCTGTCAACGGCGTCCTTTACGACTTCGATGTTGAACATTATCGATGTCATCGGCGAGCGGAGTTCGTGCGCGACAAACGAGAGCATTTTGTCTACTTCCTTGAAATGTTTGAGCATTTCAACTTTTTTCTCTGTTTCGATGACTGTCGCGAAAAGGGAAAGTTTTTCGTATTTGTTGAGCGTGATTTCGATGATGTTGTTGATGCAGAGCATCGCGTTGTGTGAAATCTGCTTCGAATTTATTACGAAAAAGCCCGAAAGTTCGTTGTGGTAGATGACGGGAATGAAAAAATCGCCGCCGGTTTTTTTGACGAAACCTTCAAGAAGCGGCTCCAGAATCAGCGCGGAATCCTTCGAAAGATAGGTCTCGTGCAGAAAAATCTGCTCGCTGAGAAGCGGCTGAAAATCCTCGTTTCCGTCGTAAAGTTCCACCGGAATCCTGCTGTTGCGCTCGAAAGGTTCTTCGAAATAGAAATATCTGAACTGCTTTATTTCGTGGAACCAGTCGGTTATGCAATCGTGAAATTTCGAAAAAAGTGTAGTGGTTTCAGACACATCTTCGATTTCAAGACGATATTTGTTCTGACAGGTCTGATAATAGTTCCTGCTTTTCTGGATAAAATTTTCAACAGATGAGGTGAAGTAAGAGATCAGAATTCCGGCAATCATCAGAACGGAAAAGAGCAGGAAGAGGATAATAAGCGAAAAATGGGTGCTCCCTAAAAGGTTGATTGCGAAAAATCTCAATGAAAACAGTGCATCGATTAAAATTGCGGCCAGAACTGAGCATAGTAGTATCAGCCAGAAATTTATCCGGTTGATTCCGGTCGACGAAATTCTGTTTGTGTGGGCGTAAGTTCCTATGCTTGCGATAAAAATAAGCGTGAAAGCGAGAAGGGAAACGTTGAAGTAAACCGTATTGTAAAACATCGCCGAAAAAGCCGCGACGACCGGAAGAATGCACGCGACGGCCGCCATCACCGAAATGTTGAAGATGACAAATTTCCGCACGTTGATGTTCAGGTATTTGATTTTTCTGTAAATTATCGGAATGTCTATTGCCGCGGAAAGAACCGGGACGACAAAATAAACCAAATAAACCGTCTCTTTCATATAGGCAAAAAGAATTATGGAAACGAGAACGGAGAAAATTATTATCGCGCCCCAGATGAAATTAGGAATGACGCCGTGCGGGAAAGAATAAATGTAAAGCGTTGAAAATATTGCGAAACTAAGCAGCGCGACAAAAAAATAGACTTTCGAGAACGGAAAGTAGACCGCCGCGACAGACGAAAAAATGAAAACATTCGATATCAGGATGAAAAACATCCAGAGATTCTGCGGTAGTCCCCGCCCTTTTATCATTATCTGCCAGCCGAGAGCAGATATCAGCAGGGCGCAGAAAATGATCGAAAATAAAAAAACGGCAGACTCAGTCATCTTTCTTAAGTTCGTATTCTTCTATTCTCTTGTCAAGCGTCGGACGGGTAATTCCCAGTAATTCCGCTGTCTTGCCCTTGTGCCAGTTGGTTTGTTTAAGGACAAATTCGATATAGTTCTTTTCTACGTCGCGAAGCGGGATCAGCCTGTCGGGAGCTGTGAAATTTTCGCCGCCTGACTTTTCCTTTGGATCGGCCGTTTCTTTTTTTTCGGGAATGAGGAACACAAAACTGTCTCGCGTCAGGATTTTGTCCTTTACCTTTATCGAAGCGCGGAGAATAGTGTTTTCAAGCTCGCGGATATTGCCGGGCCACGAGTGCGTGCTTAAAAAATCGAGCGCCTCTTTCGTGATACTCTGGATCGAGGTGTTCATCATAAGGTTTGCCTTTTTGATGAAGTGAAGCGTCAGCATTTCCAGATCGCCGATGTGTTCGCGCAGAGGCGGAACCGAAATCGTGATGACGTTCAGGCGGTAGAAGAGATCCTCGCGAAATTTGCCGTTTTCGGCGAGTTCCTTGAGATTTTTGTTGGTCAAAGCGACGATCCTTCCGTGAAAACGCTTTTTTTCGGTCGCTCCGATCGGATAGAAATCCTTTTCCTGAATGACGCGCAGAAGCTTTGTCTGGAATTCGTAAGGCATTTCGGAAATTTCGTCGAGAACGAGCGTTCCCCCTTTGACCGCTTCAAGTTTTCCCTCGCGGTTTGTCGCAGCGCCGGTAAAAGCACCTTTGACGTATCCCATAAGTTCGCTTTCTATCAGGTTTTCGGGGACTGCGGCGCAGTTTATCGCGATGAAAGGCTCTTCCGGAACGGTGTTTTCGTGGATCGCCTTGGCTACCATCTCCTTCCCGGTGCCGCTTTCGCCGGTTACGAGAACAGTCGCCTTGTTTCCTTTCAGCGTGCCGATAGTTTTGTAAATGTCTATCATCAGCGGATCCCTGCCGATTATCGAATCCTTGAACGGAGCGGAATCTGGCTCGACGAAATGGGCGACACGCTCTTTCAGAGTGAGCGTTTCAAGCGCTCTCTCGACCGCAGCGCGGAGTTTTTCAAGCGGAACCGGCTTCGACAAAAAGTCGTATGCGCCGAGATTCGTCGCTTTTACCGCCGCGTCGAGGTCGCCGTAAGCGGTGAGCATTATGATAAGCGGAATATCTTTCTTGTTGAAGGTTTTATTCAGGTCTTCTAAAAGTTCAAGCCCTGTTTTTACCGGCATGTTTATGTCAAGAAGCACCAGATCCGGGCGTTCTTTTTCGATCGCGATGTAGCCTTCGCGCCCGTCGTTTGCGGTAAAAACGGAGTAACCTTCCGAGCCAAGGTATTTCTGATAACTTCTCGAAATCGAAAGGTCGTCGTCGACGATAAGGATCTTCCATTTGTTTTTCATGATTTAAGCCTCCTGAACTTCCGTTTTTTCGTTCAGATGGGTTTCGATGATGGCGATTTCCGCCGGAGTGAGTTTGAAAAGCTGGTAGAAAAATCCGTCAAGTCTCGCCGAAAGCGACAAAATTTCGGCGCGCCGCAGTTCGTTGTCGCCGGTCAGAGCGATGTCTTTGTAAATTCCGCGTATTTTCAGAACAAGTTCCGAAATGATCTTCTGAATGTTGCGCGGACAGAGAATGAACGGGATTTTATTGAAGTTTTTCTTCAAAAATTTGTTGTGGTGCGGAAATTTTATCTTGTAGAAAAATTCGACGATTTTTGAATTGAGGAAACCTTCGGCAAAGAAAAAGTCTATGTCGGAAGTCCTCGGAATTACCGCCGCGATGTCGTTCAGAAAGTAAAGTCCGTCCTCGTCGTAGGCGAAAACGGGTTTCACCGAAAGGTATTTCATCAGCAGTTTTCTGCTTTCGAAGCTGCTTTCCGAGGGGATCTGGAAAAACAGCTGCGGATCGGGATAAATATATTTTTTTACCTGCAGGTCGCGGAACGGGAGAATTTCCTTCGACGTTATGAACGGGCGGTATTTCGCGCTTCTTCTCAACGATTCCAGTTTGTCGTCGATCGGAGCGTTTCTGAACATTCCAAGGAAGAATTTGAAGTAGTCGCCGCATGTTGCGCCTGCTTTCTCTTCTATTTTCGTGATAAGTTCAAGCTCTTCCTCGCTTACGCCGTCGTTGAAAGTGAAAAGATGGTTGAAATCAAGGCAGTTTCTCTCAAGTTCAAGAGTTTTTCCGCTCACCGAGTCTCGGATAACGACATTCTGCGGCTGCGTATAGACGCGGCCTTCGATTTTTTTGATCAGTTTAAGCTGCAGGAAATCGGAAAAGCGGTCTATTTCCTCGGTTTCAAAAAGGGAATAGAGATTTTTTTTCTCCTTTCTCGTAAGCGGCGACGAAAGGAAAATTTTCTTCGTCATAAGATAAAAAACCGCGTTCGGTTTCATCAGGACTGACAATGTGTCGAGCAGGCTTTCGCTCGGGAACGGATAGTGCGCTGAATCGTCAAGCACGACATCGAAATTCTGCGGGCGCAGCTGGGTGTTGTCGTTGCTCAAGAGATCAAACAGCGTTGTCTGCAACGAGATCGAAAGGGTAGCCTCGCGGGAAACGGGGTAATATTCGACATTCCTGAACGGCTGCAGCGAAGTTCTTTCGTTCGTGAAACCGATGAAAAGCTGCACTTTTTTCTCGGTTTCGTAAGGCAGGACGATCGAATCGGTGAGAACAAGGACCGCCTGTTTCGGCTGGATCCTGACATTCTGCGGCTCGACCACTTTTTCCGACGGAAGCGAAAGAATAGCCGTGACTGAAAGCGACATGACGAAATCGCGCCCCAATCTATCCGAAAATTCGTTGTTTATGAGCGAGAAATCGGCTTTGCTTATGCCGGAAAGCGCGGCTGCCGCGGGGCGTTTGTTCATAAGTGAAAGATAGAATTTGTTCAGCAGAAACGCATAGGGATCGGACTTTATCGATTTCTGCCTGATAAATTCGTCGATTTCGTAAAAAAGTTTTACAAGTTTTTTTCTTTTATCCATTTTTTTTCACCTTTCAAAGTTCGATAAATTCAGTATAGAAACCAAATTTTAAAAAATCAAGCAATTCAAGGCAAAAAAAAAGGGCGCCGGAGCGCCCTTTGAAAATCGACAAAAACTGCAATTATGGCTCAGGAGTAACAGGAGTAACACAGTTACCGCCTTCGCAGATCTGACCAGCATCACATTGTTCACTTGTTGTACATGCTCCAATAATTACTGTGGATTCGCATGTTTTGTCCGTATCATTCCACATTCCGTCGTTGCAGTTGCATTCTTCAGCGGTTTCATCCCACTCTCCGCCGCCAGCAACACATTCTTCAGCAGGAGTCGGAGCAGGAGCGTCTGCTTTGCAGCCGTCGGTTGCGTCCCAAACTTTACCTTCGCCGCAGTTGCAAGCACCTTCAGCCCAGGTTCCGTTTGTCTCTTCGCAAAGAACTTTGTTAGAATCTACCGGGGTGGTGTCGCCGGTGTCGCTGTCGCCGGTGTCGCTGTCGCCAGTGTCGCTGTCGCCGCTGTCGGTGTCATCTGTTTTCTTTTCGCATTTGTAGAAGTTTTCAGCTTTTGCATCAGCTACACAAACTTCGTCAGCGTTCGGGCAGGTTACGTCTACGCACGGATCAAAGCATGTCTTGGTTTCTTTGTCCTGAACGAAGCCCTCTGCGCATTCGCATTTGTCTTTCTTTTCGTTGTAAGTTTCGTTGGTGCCGCAGATTTTTGCACATGCATAACCAGTCGGGTTGATTTCGCTCTTTACGCACTCTCTTTCATCACCGCATTCAAGCCACTCGCAGAAATCTTCCGGGCAGTCAAGCATTTCAACACTTGCGGTGCCATCCGGATTGGGGTTTACCTTTCCGCACTGGCAAAGATCGTCGGGTGTTGCAAGGTAATCTTCATCATCTTCGTCGATGGGATCACCGTTTTCGTCGGTGTTGTATGCTGCCTGGATATCTTCAAATTTGGTTGTGATGTGAGCATCAACAGCGATCTTCATCTTATTGCCTGCGCCAGGAGTTCCGCAGTATTGGAATCTTCCTTCCGGAGCTTCGCCATACTGAGAATCTGCATACACATTCATTCCTATTGTGCAAACTCTGATTTTGTCAAAAGCAGCTTCTTCGGTCAGTGTGCCGGTCCAAACAGCGAATTGTGCCTGCGAAGCTATAGGAGCTATCTGTCCTGGTTTTACAGAAAGCTGATCAATCCAGGAAGTCGGAAGAATAGCTTCTACCGAATACATATAAGCATGGGAATAACCATACTGGCCGATACCGTTTTTGCCAGCAATATCCCAGTCTGTAGCAGCATCTACGCTAACAACAGGGGTTTTGTAGTTTTTGTCATCATAGCTGAATGAAGGTTCAGAAACGTTGATGTTGGGATAGTCTGCATCATAGAAAGTTGTTGTGATCAAATCACCGCCGCCGGTAACATTCAGAGTACCTGCGCCCATAACAAGGAAGAAACTGTCGAATGCTGAATCTTTGAAAGAATCATCAAGCTTACAACCGTCATCTTCTTGGCCGCCGGTGTCGCCGGTGTCAGCGCCAGTGTCAGCGCCGGTGTCGCCGGTGTCTGCGCCGGTGTCAGCGCCAGTGTCAGCGCCGGTGTCGCCGGTGTCTGCGCCAGGTTTGTTGTTGTCTTTGTTGTCATCGCCGCCGCCGCAGCTTACAACAAAGAGGGCGAGAACGATCGCCACAAGGATTGCTGTGAATTTTTTCATTTTAAATCTCCAAAAAAAAGTTGGTAAAAAACCTAAAACCTAAACTTCAAATTCTTAGTTGTGAAAAAACCGTCAAAAATTTTAAAGCCGAAAAGTTTTTTGTCAAGTAAAAAAAACGAGGTGGGCCTTTTTCGTAAAATCATAATGAAATCAAAGTGTTGTTAATTTCCTGTCAAAGTCGAGAGCAGAATTATGAAGACTCCCGCAAGCGATTCTCCGGCGATGATTCCGGAAGCCGCGGGGACTACATACTCTTCCAGAGCTTTCTTTTTGTGTTCGATTATGAGGACGATGAGCGCTCCGATGAACATCGAAAGCGAATTCCAGAACGGAATGACGAAAGCAAGGCCGATTCCCATCGACGATGGGATGAATTTCGCCGCTTTCGGGAACCATTTTTCAAGGAGCGGGATGATCACGCCGACCGCTACGCCGATGAGCATCGCGATTTTAGCTGTTGAATGGAGCGTCGAGAAGCCCTGTGCAAGAAGATCCGCGACTCTCGACCATACCTGAGCCGCCGGAGCCGGGAAGTAGTCGCTGCCCAAAACATCCGGAGTCGGAACGATGAGGTAGAACGCCGGAACTATTACAGCCGTTCCCGCAAAAATGCCGAGGAACTGCGCGAGGAACATCTTTCTCGGGTTTGCGCCGAGGATGTATCCCGTTTTGAGGTCGGTGAGGAGGTCGGCCGACGAGCCAGCGATACCCGAAGTGATAGACGCAGTCATAAGAGTAGTGACCTTGCTGCCGGGGCGGAGCATTCCGTAGAAAGCCTGTGTCACCTGACCGAGCGCGCCGACCGGAGTCGTATCGGTTTCACCAGTTGCGCGGCATGCGACGATCGAAAGGAAGAAGGAAAGGATGACTGCAAGGACCGAAACCCAGACAGGAATGTCGAATGCGAAAAGCATGATGAGGGCGATGCCTGTGCCGCCTACAACGATGCCCCAGAAGAACCAGCTCATCGGAACTTCGACTTTCTCGATCTCGGAAAGTTCGCGTTTTTTTGTCGAGAAAAGGTCTTTGAGCGAAGCGAACGCCTTAAGGGCTACTTTCCACTGCATGAGGAATGAGGTGAAACCGGCCGCAACCATTACAGAAGCGCCGAACCAGAGGCTCCAGCTGCTGATCCCGCGGTAGCCGAGTTCGGTTATCGCGCCGATTTTGAACATATAAGGTGCTAATACCATATAATTAAGTATAGCGCCGAAGAGGATGCTCCATGCCGTCCGCCAGCCCATGATCCCGCCGGCTGCGACCATGATGAGGCTCGTTTCCATCGAAACGGTGTATTTTGCAAGTTCCTCGCCGAAAACCGCATAGGTGTATTTGATCCACTCGAAAAAGTCGCGGATCACAGTGAGGACTGCACCTCCCAGCGCGAAACCGAGCAGAGTGCGCGTCTGTTTTTTGCTTTCTTCGCCTGCGTAGAGGCTTTTAAGCGTTTCTGCAGTCGCCGTTCCCGACGGAAAAGGGAGTTTTTCCATGTTTATCATCTGTTTTTTCATCGGTATCGCCATGACGACGCCAGCGATTCCGAGGAAAACAGTCCATGCTGTGAGCACCCAGAAATTGAGATGCTGGCCTGTGATCAGAATGTAAGCCGCGATCGCGCTCACCATCGTTCCGCCCGTCGTGTAGCCGGCGCTCGAAGCGGTCGACTTCATCGAGTTGTTTTCGAGAAGCGTCATGTCGGTCTTGAAAATTTTCGGGAAAATGACGCGCAGAAGCTTCCAGATGCTGAACGAAAGGACGCACGCCGTGATCGTGACGCCGAGTCCCCAGCCTGTTTTGAGGCCGATGTAAAGGTTGGTGAGGCTCATAAGTCCGCCGATGATCATTCCCATGACGACTGCGCGGACAGTAAGCTGCTTGACATCGCCCTGATAGACGTTTTTCAGCCACTGGCGGTCGTCTTCTTCGTACTGCTCCTCCAATGTAAGCGGTCTTTTCGGTGCCAAATTTTTGTTTTCTTCAGTCATTAAAACCTCCTTAAAAAAAGCCGCGTGAGAATAACGGAAAACCGTGATTATTCAAGTTTTGGTAAAATCGTGCTCCGAACAAAAATTCTGTTAAAAATTTGTAGTGATTTTAAAAGTTTGTTAAAAATTTTTTCTAATATAAAATAAAAAATTTGCAAAAATAAATATTTGAATTACGATATTGTATGTTGAGGTTCTTTTTGGATTTTGATTTTAATTTCTTTTGAGGTTGTTGTGAAAAATTTAAAAAGATTTGTTTTTATCTTGTTTGTTGTTTCTATTTTTATTTTTCCTGATTTTATTTTTGCGGCATCGGATACGAGCGGAATAAAATCCAAATTTCAGGAAATGGCGGACACCGTTTTCGATGTCGCGAGATACATCGGGATCTACGGCGGCCTCGGCGGCGCGATAATCTCGCTTCTTTTCCGCTACATCAACAAGGATCAGAACATCTGGTCTGACGCGCTGAAAATTCTCGGCGCGGGTGCAGCACTGGCGGCGTTTTCATCGATCCTGAGCATTATAGCGGGATGGATATGAAGGTTTACGGCATTCTGGGAACGAAACAGGCGCTTCTCGACAGAGGGCAGGCCTTTCTGATTTCGGCTTTCTTTTTTGCCGGGGCTGTTTTCAAAAATATTTTTCTCCTTTTTGTATTCCCGCTTGTGATTTTTGCTGTGACTTTCATCGTCCGTGAAAAAATTTTTTCGGGAAAGCCCGAGTGGTGGCTTCTGGTTTTGAGAATGGCGGGCGGCGGCAGGGTTTTCTACACGTCCGCTTTGAAAGATGAGATCGCGGAGCTCAAAAATGAAAAGCATCTTTGAAATGCTGAAAATAGCGGCGGTCGAGGATGATTTTATCCTCACGGCTTCGATGCGGCGCTTTTCAGTCTGGGAAACTGACGGAGCCGACTGTTATTTTTCCGCGCCTGACCATGAACGGGCGTATTCCTTTTTCATGCGTGAAGCCAGAGAAGGGACGAGTGTCGAATTTTTCAGCCTTTCGTGCGACAGCGACGAAGTAGTCGAAAGCCGGATCCTTGCGGAAAGCGACCCTGTGATGAGGCAGCGGCTCAATTTCATCCGGCAGAAAAAGGTAAAAAAAAGCCGATGTTTTTTTGTGATTTCTGACGATCCGCCGAAAACCCGTTTTCCCGAAAATCCTTTGAACGCGGATTATCACAAAACTCTCGCCGAAAGTTTCAATATGAATGTGATACGGCTTAGAACTTCCGAAATCAAGGGGCTTCTCTTCGATCTGATTTCGTTCGGCGGCGAGATGAAGATCCACCCGGAAATGACGGTCCGTGAAGAGCTGATCCAGAAGCAGTGTTCGGCGACCCCTGAATTTTTCAAGGTGGGGAATATTTTCTGCAAGATCCTTTCGCTTAAATTTCTGCCGGAAGCAACATCTCCCTTTATGATTTCGCGCCTTCTAGACACTTTTTCGGGAAATTTCACATTTTCCGTCTCGTTTTTGGTCCTTCCGCAGTCGCGGGAACTTCTTTCGCTCGAGGCCAAGGAGCGTTTCTACATCGCATCAAGCGGGCGCGGAGCGGCTCACAATGCGGGTGAATCGGACGAACTGATGAATCTTCTCACCGTTTCAAAGCACAAAATCGGTTTTCTTTCTGCAAAAATCGGCCTTTTCGAGCACAGCCTTTCAACTCTGGAAAAACGCTCGGCCGACATCGCTGCACTTCTGAAAAACGAAGGCTTTTTCTTTGAAGAAGAGACTTTTCTCCACGATCTGGAATTTTTCAAATCGCTTCCTTCGCTGATGAGCATTTCTGAGCGTCAGCACAGGGTCCTGAGCCCGAATTTTATCGATATGATCCCGGCAGCGCGTCACGGACACGGAAACTTCGACGGGCGTTTTCCGCTTTTTCTGAGAAACCGCTTCAACGAAATTTACGGTTTCGACGCGGGCGATGCAAGGCGTAACAACAAAAACGGCTCGATTTTCGGCTGTTCGGGAAGCGGAAAGTCGGTTGCTGTGAACACTCTCATCGCCCACACTTTTTTTCCGAATGTGAAAGCCGACAAAAATTTCCAGGGCCGCATTTTCATCGTCGATTTCGCGGGCGCCGAAAATTCGAGCTACCTCAAAATGGTGAAACTTTACGGCGGAGTCTTCATCCCGGTCGATTCAAGCGGAAAAGTGGTTCTGAACCCTTTCCCGAAGCGTGACGAAGTTCTGAAAAACGGGGAGTGGAACGGTTCCGTTCTGAATTTTCTGAACGTTACGATGGATCTCATTCTCGAAATCCGAGAAAAAAACATGAACGCCGACCTTTTCCGCAACATAGTTTCGAAGGCGATAAGGAAAATGTATCTTGAAAAAGAGGAGCCTGTTCTTGCGGATCTTCCTGATTTTATCGAAGATTCCGATACTTCAAAAGTTGAAATAATCAAAAAGTTGCTTTCGGGTTTTCTCGAAGATCCCGTTTCAAAAATAATAAACGGAAAATCGACCGTCGATTACGGCAGAGACCCTTTTGTGATCTACGATCTGCAGGGAATAAGCGGGCTTAACGGCAAGCTGAAAGAACTTCTCACTTTCATCGTGATCCAGGAGGCGAAAAAAAGTGCCTTTGAGATCACGAACAGTTTCATAATTTTTGACGAGGCTGCCCAGCTCATCAAGGATCCGCGCCTTTCCGATCTGATAGAAGAGCTTTTTGCCACGGCGAGGAAATATAACACCGGAGTCTGGACGGTGACGCAGAATTTCCTCAGTTTCAAAGAGGCGTCGCTCTCTTCAAAAATCAAGATCAATACGACAACGACGATTTTTCTGAGCCATGCGAACGACGAGGAGGCGAAGCGGGTGATCGCCGATGATTTCGGTTTTTCGAAAGAGGAAAAAGCGGCTTTCGGGACGCTGAAAACGGTGAAAGGGGAGTATTCGACGGCACTTTTCAGAACGCAGATCGGAGACAGAGTCGAATCCGAAGTGGTGAAAATCGAGCTTTCGCCTTTCGACTATGCCGTTGCGACCAGCGACAAGGAGGAAAACCGTCTGCTTGCCGCATTTGCCGGAAAACTCGGCTGCACGCTGGCGGACGCCTGCGCCGAAGCTGCTCTGCTTGCCGTGAAAAAGAATGTTTTCGTGATGAAGGCGGTGAAAGATTTTTTAAAAGAGGGGAAAAGTGAATTTTAATATCTGCTACAACCCCAGGACTTTGCTTGAATCGGCGGGAGCAGGCTGGCTTTGGGAAGTGATTTTTATAATCATTTCAATAGGTCTGGTGATAAGTTTTGTCACTGAAATATTTAAAATCCAGAAAGGGGAAAAGCCAGATTTCTGGGTAGTCGCATGGAAAAGCGTGCTTATAGTCGTTTTATACCGCTACCTTCCTGATTTTATCGAAAAAACTATGGAGATCGTCCGCGATTTTCCTGTAGTGGAAGAGCTTGACGAAGAATTTTTCAAGGCGTTTTCGCTTTATGCATCGCATCTTTCGATGAGTGCCGGAAATCCGGCTCCAGGAATGTGTCCCGCTTTCGCCGATCCCGCACTGGGAGAAGCCGGAACGGCGTTTTTAACGTCTTTTTACTTCCAGTATTTTTTCAAGTTTTTTGTCTTTGCGCTCATGCTTTTTGTCTGGGTCGCGAAAGAGGTGATCTTTTCATTCGGCTGGGGGACTCTGATGTCGCTGAATATGGTGGGGCTCTGCTTCGCCCTTGTTTTTCCGGCGTTTCCGAATCAGGGTTTCGCCTCGGTCGGAAGTTTTTTCCGTTCTGTTGCTGTATTTGCCCTATGGCCTGTGCTTTACTCGGTTTTTCTTTTCATAACCGGCAGGGCACAGGCCGGAATCATGAAAGCGGCGCAGGAACTTTGCGTCTGTCCCTATACTTTTGCACTCAACAGAACGACCGTCGTTGTGATTTCAGGACTCCTTTTCAGCGGGCTCGGCATTGCCGGAATTCCTTTCTTTGCCGCGAAAACAGTGGGTTCGGAGCAGCTGAGAAGCACGGCAAAGAACATAAGGACCATAGCTTTGACGCATATCGACCGTTACAGGGTGAAAAAATGAAAAAAGGGGACGAAAACCGTTTTTTTGAGACAATGAAATTCCGCGATGTTGAGAAAATAAGGAAGTTTTCGCGGATCCTCTCTATTGTTTTCTGTTTTATGATGTTCGCGGTTACTTTGTGCGCGCTTTTTTTCGCGTGGTCGCTTGCAGTGAAGCCGACTCCCGTGATCGCATTCGACAAAGATGGCAGGCGGATGGTTTTTTCTGAAGCCGAAACGCTTGAAACCGCCACGAATGAAGTGCGGATCCACCGCTTTCTTACCGATTTCATCAACAAATTTGACGGGATAAGTCCCAATATCGACGAGGATCTGCGGGATGCCTACAATATGCTCACTCCGAAATTCCGTCAGATCCTTCTGGATAAATCAGTACACAACGAGAAAATCGACACATGGAAAAACAAAAATTTCGAGACTAAATTCAAAATCACGAAGCTGAAAATAGTGAAAGGGAGCTTTCTCGCAGGTTCGTCGGTAACAGTCGAAGGTCTCGGCGAGACCACTTTCGGCAACGCCGTCGATTATTCCGGCGAAAGCGGGAAAAAAACGACGCTTGTCTGGTTTTCGGCACTGCTGATCGTCGTTCCCGTTTCGCTCGAACTCTCTCCTGACGGGCTTCTTGTCGATTTTTATGCCGGAAAAAGTTTTGAAGATTTCAGGGAACTCAGGGCGTATCTCACCGAAAACAGCAAGGAATATCTTCTTGAAAACAGTTCCGGGGAGTCTGTGGAATGAAAAAGTTATTGATCCTTATAATGATTTTGTGCGTTTTTTCCGTTTCTGGCAGAAATCTTTTAAACGAAAAGGATAAATCGAAATTTATTCCGATAACCGAAAAAGTCGCCGTCATCACGATACAGAACAGCGACACAGTGATTTACCGCACGGTGAACATCGCGCTCGGCGAAGTTTTTGTCTTTGAATTTCCCGAAAACATCTCGCTTACCGAAACGCCGACAGTCGGGGATGCCGGACTTCTCAAAATCGAAGTCGAAACCGACCCTCTGAAGATGAAAGTGTGGGGGCTCATGTTCGAGGAGGCGAGCGAAGAGGCCCTGATGTACGGACTGAGTTCGAATGTCCAGTTCAAGATAAATTCGGGGCAGACTTTCATTTTCAATTTCGTGATATCTCCTTCCGAAGATGCGAGCAACCGCATTATTTTTTCGTATCCCGAGTGGGAAACTTCGAACAAGGCGGTCAACAGACACCTTGAAATGCTGCGGAAGGAACTTGAAGCCAAGTATGAAAAGCGGATGAAGGAGATAGAAAAAGAGGTTGACAAAAGCATGATAGGAATTATGGCGAAATCTTTCAGCGAATTTTTCCAGTGCAGCAGCTACTCCGCGAGAACGGAGGAAAATCTTGTTTTTTTAAGGAGCGACCGCATCTGCAAAATCGGAAAAGAGGCTCTGATCACTCTCAATTTTTCGGTGAAAAACCGCTACCGCCAGCGTTTCCATATCGATTCGGTCAAGATTTATTCGACGAAAGGGGGAAAGGTCGAAATCGACAACGCGCAGTATCATATCGACAAGTTCTCGATGCAGTTCGACGAAATCGTAAACGGCGGGATCGCCTTTAAAATAAACGATGAAGATTATTCGCGCGAATACATAATCGAAGTTAACGAAAGTGCCGGAAAAAAGCGTAAACTTGAACTGAAGGTGTCGTTTTGACGGAAGAAAAAAGGAAAAAATCAGCGCTTGAAATTTTGTCGGAGCGCCCTGAAAAGGAGGAGTTCCCCGCTGAAAAACCGGAAAATTTGCAAGAGACGCGGAATGCCGCCGGAAGAAAGGCGCTTTTTTTCGTGCTTTTTTCCGGAATGGTTTTTGTGATGCTTGTTTTCACGGTTTTTGCTTTTTCAGGCGGCGGAAAAGAGAAAAACGACTCTTCCGGATCATTGAAAATAAGCGATTTCAACGAATTCGCGAAAGGGCGGCTGAGCGGAAGTATCAAATCGGCGATGAACATTCAGAAGAATAGGGAAAACGCGGAAGCCGCGCCTGTTGAAAACAGTGAAAATGCTGTAAAACCGCCTCAAAAAAAGAGTATATCAGGCCGCAGAAACAAAAACGAGGAAAAGGACAGGGAAATCCTCGAAAATTACGAGAAGCAGAGTGACGCGGCAGCCTACTTGCCCGCTCCTGCAGGACACAAAAGACGGTTTGTTCCCGGCGGAAACGGAAAAAGCGGCGGAGTTTTTATGAAAGGTGAGGAAAAAACCGGAGGCGGCGACAGGACTTTCAGGCTGCACGACATAAAAATCAGGGTCAAGCTCGATTTTTCAATACGATCGACGGCTCAGTCGACCGTTGTAGCGACGGTTGTCGATGAAATCGACGAAATTCCGAAAGGGGCGAAGTTCTACGGCTCAGCAAAAAGTTTTGTCAACAAGCGGACCCAGCTTTCGTTTTCAAAACTTATCATCGGCGGCGAAGAGTTTTCGGTGAAAGGTTTCGCGGTTTCAGGAAAAGATCCCGGCATTGAATCTGAAGTTACCGATATTTCGGGAGAAAACGTAAAATCTGAGATCAAGCAGGGAGTCACTAAAACCGTCGGAACGGTTCTCACAGGATTAGCCGGAAGCGCTGGAACGGCCGCCGGAGCGACGGCAAACAATACGGTCAATCCTGCCGCCGCGGAGCTCGAAAAGCAGGAGGAAACGAACAAAATGAAGCAGGAATACAGAGTGCCTGCTGGAACTGCGTTTTTTGTATATCTTGAATAGTATGAAAAAAGTTGTTTTACTGATTTTACTGCTGTTTTTTACAAATGTTTACGCAGAGGAAGGGGAGATCCAGATAAATATCGGCGGAGGCGGATTTTTTCCTTTTTCTTTGAAAACCGACGACAGGACTACTCTCGTCTATGCAAGCTGGAATGCGGGGATCAGCTTTTTTTTCGGGTTGAGCGACAACTTCGACATCGGCCTGCAGCCTTCTTTCACGCGGGTCGGCGACACTTCGAGAAAATCGGAATTCATGGAAGTGAAGGGGAGCGAGTATTTCGATTACTGGCGCGTCCAGACCCTTCTTCTTGTGCGCTACAATCTTTTTCCGGGAATATTTTTTTCTCCGCATCTGATTGCAGGCGGCGGCTTTAAAGTCGAGAGATTTTCAAATCTGGAATTTGTCTCGGAAAAGGGGCTCTGCATCGCAACTTACAAAAAAGAAGATTATGCAGGCGTGAACGGCGTCGTTGCATGCGGGATAGATCTGCAGTTCCGGGTCTGGGAGTGGATAATGCTTTCGACCCAGCTTCTTTACAAGTGGTCGCCGCACGACCATTCGCTTGATCTCTTCGGTTTTTTCGGCGCGACATTTTTTATCAACTACTATATGTGAGGCAACAATGAGAAAAATCAAGATGCTGGCTTTCTGTTTTCTGCTTTTGGGCATGATCGTTTCGTGCAGCGGAAAACGGCCGGACAACGGAACTCTTGAATTCAACCTTACGGTAAAAGCGATCCAGAAAAATGCCGAAGTTCAGGTTTTAAGCGGGGAAACGGTGATAGCTTCGGAGAAAACCGATAAAACAGGCGGATGCAGATTCGATTCGCTGCGGAATATAGGCGATCTTCTTGTCAAAGTCTGCGGCGGGACGGTAGATTTAGTCTCGTCGGAAGAGGACACTGCGTGGAACGGCTGTATGGAAAAAAAGATAAAAACCGGAGAAGGCGGAGAAATCGAAGTCGTTGTTGATTTTGTTTCGACTTTTATCGGGAAATACAAGTCAGAAACTTCCGCAGAGGAATGGTTTTCCTACCTCGGCATTTCGGGCGATGCAGTTCCTGAACTTCAAAGCAGCCTTACCGATTCGACAAAACGCCGGCTTTGGATCCAGGGTCTGGCAAAAATTGCCGAAACGGTTTCAAAAGCGAACGAAGCCGTGCCTGAAACACAGTTTTCGACTGAAAATCTGCTGAGTTTTCTGTTTGACGATCTGACGGACGACAATGTCATCAACGGTTCTACCGGCGCGAAATTCGGGACTCTCCCTGTGAATGCCGCTGTTTTAAAAGGCTTTGTCGCCGATGCCGCAAGCCTTGTGAGCGACAGATTCTCTGAAACCGAACTGAAAGAGTGGAGCGATAAAATCAGAAATTCCGAAGCCGCTTTTCTTGGCGGCGGAAGTTCCGGAGAGAACGATGTCGAAATCACGATAACGGTTTATCCTGAGGGGCAGGAGGGGGCGGTTCCCGAATATTTCAGCGGAAATGTCGTCGTCGAGGCGGCGGCTGTTCCTGAAAATGCTGTTATTTCCCTGATCTGTTTCGCAAACGGCGGAAAAATGAGCGATCTGGATGAAGAAATTCCGTTTTTCAAAGGAGTTTTTTCAACTCTTGAAACGGAAGCAGAAGAAATTCTGATCCGCTGCGAGGCAAGCAACGGAATCAATGTGAAAAGTGCAGAAAAATCTATACTTGTAAACAACGATGCGCCGCTTGTCGAGGCGGATTTTTTTGAAACAGGAACAAATATCGTGACAGGAACGAAGGAAAATCCGGCAAAAAACCGTATCGATCTGAAAGTTCAGGCGAGCCATGAAAAGTATGCGATAGAGGAACTTTCCTGTTCCGTCGAAAATTACCAGATGACAAACACGGCAAGTTCAAACTGGCAGTATTCGGCGGTTATAGACACTACGGAACTGCCGGAAGGAAAAAATGTCCTGCACTGCGTTGCGACGGTGAACAGGAACAGATTTTCGGCCGATTTTGATTTTTATGTGAAAAATACTGTCATCGTGAGCGTAAAGCCTTTTGTCGCACACGCTTTGAGCGAGGTGAAAAGCGTTGATGCCGACTGCGGAAACGGTTTTAAAGGGCACTACACCGGACTTCAGGGAATCAGTCTCAAGCGCGGGCAGATCTGCACGGTCGTTGTGTCTGGCGGAGTTTTCCAGTCGGTGACTTTATCGGATGACGACAAGGATCTGCGCGAATTCGGCGGCACTCTTTCGGCGGTCGTCATTCCCGAATCCGAGGCCGATGTTATTGTCACGCCGGTTACGACAATAGATGAAATCGTCTATTCAAGCCGTGTCGCGGCCGGAGCTGACAAAACCGAAACTTTTGCGAAATCGAAGGAGAGCCTTCTCAGGCATTTCAGCGATTCGTTCAAGTTGAACGGCGAGCCGAAAAACACAAAAAGCATGGATGAAAGCACGAAATATTTCATTCTTCTTTCCGGACTTGAAAATCTGGCTTATTTCCTTGAGATGCAGATCGGTGCGGAGCACGGCGCCTACAGCATCGGAAACATACTTGAACTGCTGCGCGACGACTATTCCGACCTGACTTTTGACGGGAGGAAAAACAATTCAAAACTTGTTTTCGGTACTGAAAGAACTTTTGAACTTGATTCAAATTTTTTCCGTTACTACTACGCAACGGCGGTAAAACGTTTTCTGCAGAGCGGTTTCAACAAAACAAACATCACGAATGTCGGTTCGATTTTAAACCAGCTTTCGATGAATTCCGACCAGTTTCTTTTTCCTGCAGGGTCAGAAACGATTGCGATAGAGTCTGACGGTCCGGTCATTGAGATTTCAACTTTCCGGAATCTTTCAGAATATATTCCGGCTGAGGAGAGGGCGCCGGACGATGTCGCCGGCGAACTGGGATTCTATCTTCCGCTGGGAGAAGAAAGCGAATACAAAACTGCAAAATATCCCTATTTTGCGAAAGCGTTTGTTCTGAATTTCGCTTTGAAGCCGGAAAACGGCAACTTCATTGACCTGAACTCGCTTGAATTTAGCGAAAATGACAGCGCGAAATTTGAATACACGAGGCTTTTGCCCGCTGAAATCGAAGGCGACGGCTTTACAAATCAGGAGACGGAGTTTTCATATCTTATCGAATACGATGATTCGGAAAGAGCTGCTGTCGAGAAGCAGATCGACTTCACAATTTCTGCTGCCGATGTCGCTTTCAACGGGGGTTCCGTATCTGTAAAGACTTTTCTTGATTCTAAGCCGCCGGTTTTTACATTTTTTCTTCCTGAAAATATGATAACAAACGGAAACGACGGCTTTAAAATCGAATTCGAAGTTAGTGACAACGCCATTGCTGAAGTTGAATACTGCATCAATAAATTCTCAACTGAAACCGATGCCGGAACAGGTGAAGAAATTGTCGTTAACACAACGGTAAAGTGCGCTGTTGACGCATTTTCAGATCCGAAAACAAGCTATGCTTCCGAAATCGAAGCTCACACAATTATGGAATTTATTGAAGAAGCTGCCGATAACGGAAATATCTCAGGAACTGACGGAAACTATGAGTTTAAAATCACGGCGACCGACAAGGCCGGAAACAAACAAACGGAAATCAGGGAGTTTGAAATCGACACGCTGCCGCCGCTCAGTTTCGGTGTGCGTTCCTATAACGCAAAAAACAATCTTTATCTCTTTGAGAACTTTGACCGTTTGCCGCATTGGCCTTATTTGACGAAGGCGACTTCGACAAAAGTTGATCTTTATGCGGATGAAGACACGGAATATTGGAACGTCAGATTGCAGTGTTGTCCGAAAAGTTCCGAAACTTACGGTTTTTTCACGGATTGCAGCAGTTCGGAAGAGGAAAATTTTGAGAAAAACAACCTGCGACCTGGTGAAACCGCTGTTTTTGAAGGATTGCCTGAACAGGCTGAATGCATGGGAACGGTTCAGGTCTGCGATAAAGTCAAAAACTGCACGGTGTGGAAAAACTGGGATTCTAGTGAAGAGATCTTTTTTTCCTATGTGAGCGATCCTGAACAGCATTATAAACTGCCCGAAATATGGTTCGCGATCGATACGGTTGCTCCGACAGTTTCAACTATCGATGTGGTCGCTCGGGAATGTGTTCAAAATCCCGGTTCCCAGTTTCAGATCGGTTACTGCACGACAAATCCGAAATGCTCGTCAGGGAACGGAAACTGGAATCCGCTGAATACGGAATATCCTCGGATATTGGTAAAATACGAAAACGATGAGGCGGAATATGTAACGATCAGGTCACTCGAAGGAGCGTGGTCCGACAGGGGATGTATAAAAAAATGCTCGGATCAATTTTATTGCGATCTGCGCGGAAGCGTGAACGGTTACAACAACTTCAAATTGATCGCCTGCGATATTGTCGGAAACTGCAAAGAGGACAACATCTCTGAAAATATGGATATGAGCGTCGTTGAACCGGTAAATCTTCAACTTTCACGAAGTTTTTTTACAGAACAGAAAAACACAAAAGTTTCGTGGACAGCCAAAAGCGGAGTTTCTTACACCTGCAAAATTTCAAAGGATGGCGACACTTCATATTCGCAGAACTGCACTAACGGACAGGTAATAAAGGCGGAAAATTTGAGCGGAACAGGTTCTTACACGATAACGGTAGGTTCTTCTTCATCTTCGACCGCAAGATCGGATCAGATCAGTTTTGTTTATTTCAAAACATCCGATCTAAGCACGACTTTTACGCCGGTTACCAGACAGATTTTGAACAAAAACGAAAATTTCAAGTTTGAAAGCCGGATTTCAAGCGCAGGGGATCTGGCGAAAATCACAAAAATCGAATACTTTCTTTACGGCTTATACAAAAACGGACAAAGCATAAATACAAACGAATATCTGGTGACAAGTTCGACTTATCCGACGCCTATCAATGGTTTCAGTAACACTGTTTCGGTGAAGTTGAATCTGGATGTTTACGGACAGTTCCGGAATCTGCGTGCAAAAATTACTTTTGCAGACGGTGCCGTGATTACGAGAAACGCCACTGAACCACAGTCCGGTTCTTTTCTTTACTGTCTGCTCGGCAGCAGCGAAAAAATAAACGATGTCGAGATGACTTTTTCAAACAACCATTTGATTGTATCGTATAAAAAACCCGATTGTCTGACAGAAAATGAGTATAAACTTTCGATTTCTACAAAAAATCCGTCGCAGTGCGGCGGCTATCAAAGAGGCAGCATGCCTGGTCTGGAGCAGAATGATTTTTTCGAGGTCGCAGCAGGAGTCGACAGTTATTCAATAAAAGCCACGCACAGAATAATGTCGCTGCATAACCACTGCGACAGCGAATCATGTGTGGCCGGCGCAGGATGTTACGGCACGATCCATGCCTTTTCCAAAGCAACAAAAGCGGTTTTGACATACAACTTCGGCAAAACTTATGAAATTTCTGCTACCTCATTCGATTGGAACAAAGCATCTGTCCAATGGGAACATTATAAAAGTAATGATAGTTGCAGTAAGTGCGCAGCTCTTCCGAAAACTGTCAGTTGCGCCCCTGCTTCAGGAAATAAAATTTTAATTTTAAAATAAGGAATAAAATGAAAAAAATCACACTGGTTTTAATTTTATTTGTGAATTTTTTTCTTTCGGCGCAGGTCGTGGTCGAAAGTCCTGAAACAGACGCTCTTCTTGCGACGCAGATGCTGCTTATAAATGAGCTCGCGATTGACAGCCGGACTGCCGAAACGGAGCATTTTCTCGAGTATCTTGCGCAGTTCGCCAACGTGATTTCAACGATAAAAAAGGGGCAGGAGGCGGCATCGAAAGTGCTTGAAATCGGATCCGAATTGAAAAACAAAAGCAGCGCTGAGTGGCTTTCCGAAGTTGAAAACGGATTGAAGGAGACTTTTCCGGAATTGGCGGATTTTGTCTCTTCTATAAGTGACGGCGAAGCGGCAAGCGGCGAAATCGGCGGAAAATATGCGGAATATGTTTCAAGCTGGAACTCGAAAATGCGCGTTTATCACGCGGAACTGCTTGAAAATTACGGCAACCACACGGTTTTCCCGGAACTTTTTCCTGCTCTCGCAAAATCGGGAAAGGATTTTGCAAATGCCGAAAGTGCACAGAAAATCGTGCATAAGGCATGGATCGGATCGGGGATGGAATACGAAATGAAAAACGATGCTGTGCGCGGCGAGATGTTCCGGCATTACTATGAGGAATATATGAAAAGCGCTAAGGAAAACGACAACATCGAGGCTCTGGGACTCGCAAACCTTATGCAGGCAAGCTACATTTCTGTCGAAACACTTGAACATATCCGCAAAAACCTTGATATAAAGGTGATGAGGGAGCAGTTCAACAGCGATTCTGAAGGATCCTACCTGCAGTTTCTGAAAGATGAAAAAGGGAAAAATGACGGAACGAAAGGGGGAAAAAGTATCTTCGGTTTGTGATTAAGGGAGGACAGACTTGATTCTTGCAATAATTTTCATGTTTTATACCAATGTTGACATGAAAGCTGCCGAACTCATTGACAAAGAATATTCGTGCATCGTCGAAAATGCCGTGAAAAAATACCCATACATTTCGGCAGACGGCAGGAAAACTATGATAAATCCAGCGCTGGTAAAGGCGCTGATATATGTCGAATCGCGCGGAAAAGCCGATGCTAAAAGTGCTGCCGGGGCTTACGGGCTTACGCAGATAATGCCGAAAACGGCGGAACTTCTGGGTTGCGGTTACGGCACGCTGAATTTGCCAGAAAACGCTGTAAAATGCTCGGTAAAGTTCCTTGCGGCGCTTCTTACCTATAACAAAGGCGATCTGGTGAAGACCTTGTCTGGCTACAACGGCGGAACTTATTCGACTGAGGCGAAACCGACCGAAAAGACAGGGAAACTTGCCGGAAAAATTTACGAAAATCCCGAAACGAAAAGCTATGTTCTGGCGGTTTTGAAAATGTTCGGGGTTTTCAAAAATAGAAAAAATGAGGCAAAATGCAAATGAAATCAATGATTTGTCTCTGTTGTGCGAAAAAATGTTGACATTGGGGAAACATTTGATTATAAAGCGCGGCAATTTTCTTGTTCATGTGTGGGCTCGTAGCTCAGCGGGAGAGCACTGCTTTGACGTAGCAGGGGTCAGTGGTTCGATCCCACTCGGGCCTACCATGTTTCTTTTGAGGTTGGTATGTTTGAGGTAATACTTCCCGACGGGAAAAAAATCGAGTCTGAAATTTCTGAAAACTGGCTTTCATTAATCAAGCGTGAAATAGGCGAAGGTCTTGCAAAAGCGGCTGTTGCTGTGTCGATAAACGACAAACTTGTCGATGTTACGGCGGAAGTCGAATCGGGCAATATGTCGGTAATCACTATGAAAAATCCTGAAGGTGTCGCGATCATGCGTCACTCGGCATCCCATATTATGGCTGATGCAGTCCAGAAGCTTTTCCCCGGCACGAAAGTCACGATCGGTCCTTCGATAGAGAACGGTTTTTATTACGATTTTGATTCTCCGCACCGTTTTTCGGTAGACGATTTTGAGGCTATCGAAAAGAAAATGTCCGAAATCGTGAAAGGGAGATTCCCTTTTATGAGAAAAGTCGTAACGAAAGAAGCCGCAATCGAGCTTTTCACCAAAATGGGTGAAAACTACAAGGTCGAGATCATTGAAGATCTGGGCGAGCCGTTCGTTTCGCTTTACTATCACGGTGATTTTGTAGATCTCTGCCGCGGTCCTCACGTTCCGAACACCGGTTTTGTAAAGGCTTTCAAACTGATGTCGGTCGCAGGCGCTTACTGGAGAGGCGACGAAAACAAAAGCATGCTTCAGAGGATCTATGCGACCGCATTTCCGAACAAGGAAACTCTTGACGAATACCTTAAAATGCTTGAGGAAGCGAAAGAGAGAGACCACAGAAAAATCGGTGCGGATCTTGACCTTTTCGCGTTTTCCGAAAATGTCGGCGGCGGACTCGTTCTCTGGACTCCGAACGGCGGCATCGTCAGAACGGTCATCGAGAATTTCTGGCGCAAACAGCATGTCAGGAACGGATACAATCTGGTTTTCACTCCGCACATCGGAAGAAGCCTTCTCTGGGAAACGAGCGGACACCTCGGTTTCTACAAAGACGGAATGTACAATCCGATGGACATAGACGGCGAAGATTATTATGTAAAACCGATGAACTGTCCGTTTCACGTAATGCTTTACAAGAGAAAAAAATGGAGTTACCGTGAATTTCCGTTCAGATGGGCGGAACTCGGCACGGTCTACAGATATGAAAAATCGGGAACTCTCAACGGTCTGAAGCGCGTCCGCGGGTTCACTCAGGACGATGCGCACCTTTTCTGCAGGCTTGACCAGCTTGAAGACGAGATCAAACGCGTTCTCGATTTCTCGCTTTTCATGCTGAAGAGTTTCGAGTTTGAAAGTTTCAAACTTTTCCTCAGCACCCGTCCGAAAGAGTATGTCGGTGAAATCGAAGTCTGGAACAAGGCTGAAGGCGCATTGAAGGATGTTCTTGAAGCATCCGGTCTTCCGTGGGAGATCCAGGAAGGCGACGGCGCTTTCTACGGTCCGAAAATCGACATCAACATCACCGATTCAATCGGAAGACTCTGGCAGCTTTCGACGGTTCAGGTTGATTTCAACCTGCCGGAAAGATTCGATATTTCCTACACTGGTGAAGACGGTCAGGAACATCGTCCGATCATGCTCCATAGAGCTTTGCTCGGCTCTATCGAGCGTTTCTTCGGTGTTCTTATCGAGCACTTCAAAGGTGCGTTCCCGATGTGGCTTGCACCAGTTCAGGTCGCAGTTCTTCCTGTTTCGGAAAAACATATCGAAACTGCTGGCAGACTGATGCAGAAACTTGTCGCGACCGGAATCAGGGTAAAACTTGATGACAGAAACGAGAAGGTCGGCTACAAAATCCGTGAATGGTCTGTTCAGAAAGTTCCTTACATCGTTGTTGTCGGCGACAACGAAGCGGATCTCAAGACCATAACGGTCAGAAAGAGAGGCGGCGAGCAGGAAACTTTCGCAACGGAAGATTTCCTCTCGAAGCTCAACTCTGAGAATTTCAATGGAGTTTACTATTGATGAAGCCTGCTAAGCCGGAAACAGGCAACTCGGCACAGCCTGCACCTGCTGGACTTGTGAATGAGACTATCAAAGCCTCATCTATGCGGGTGATTGCCCCGACAGGCGAAGTGCTGGGCGTTCTTTCAAAACGGGATGCTTTGGAAAAAGCAAGGGAATTTGGGCTGGATCTCGTCTGTGTTTCCCCAAACACGGATCCTGTTGTCTGCAAGATAATGGATTTCGGCAAGCATCTTTACAAGTTAAAGAAAAAGGCGAAAAAAGCTAAGGCGAATCAAGTTGTTATCGAGATCAAGGAACTCAAGATCCGTCCGAACACCGATACTCATGACCTTATGACGAAAATCCGTCAGGCCAAGAAATTCCTCGATGACGGAAATAAGGTCAAGTTCACTGTTTTTTTCAGAGGCAGAGAGATTATGTTCGCTGAAAAAGCTTTGGAAAACCTTAACGTCATCGTTAAGGAACTCGGTGGTGAGGAACAGCTTGCAATCGAATTGGATAGTGTTGTAAAAAATAAAAAAATGACAATGTTGGTAGCGCAGAAAAATTAAGGAGAATTTGTTATGCCTAAAATGAAAACTAATAGAGCTGCAGCGAAAAGAATCAAATCAAACGGCAGCGGTAAAATGAAAAGATGGCATCCTTTCAAAAGCCACATCCTTACGAAGAAAACACGCAAGAGAAAAAGAGATCTGAGAAAGGGCGCTTACATCGAAACCTGCGACATTCCGCAGATGAAGAAACTTCTTCCGTATCTTTAATAGGAGTGAGAAATGAGAGTAAAAAGAGGATTTAAAGCCAATAGAAGAAGAGCGACGATACTCAAAGCCGCAAAAGGCAACTATATGGCAAGATCGAGAAGATACAGAGTTGCCAAGGAAACAGTTGAAAGAGGATGGGCTTACGCGTTTGCTCACAGAAAACTCAAAAAGAGAGATTTCAGAAAACTTTGGATCACCAGAATCAATTCCGCAGTCAGAGAAAGAGGACTTTCCTACTCGGCATTCATGGGATTGATCCACAAGGCGAATATCGACATCGACAGAAAGGTTCTTGCATACCTCGCAGTCGAAGATCCGAAAGCTTTTGACAGAATCATTGAAGAAGCCAAAGGCGCAAACTAATTATTTGGGGGAGAATATGAGTGTAACAAAAGTTGAACTTGCAGACCTTGTTTACGAGCAGATGAAGATTGACAAGAAGGATGCTTCTGAACTTGTCGATATGTTCTTTGAAGAACTTAAAGATGCTCTCGCAAAAGAGGGTGAGATCCAGCTCAGCGGTTTCGGCAAATTCTCTGTTAAGGAAAAGAAAGAGAGAAAAGGCCGCAATCCTCAAACCAAAAAGCCTTTGACGATCAGCGAAAGAAAGGTCGCGACTTTCCATCACAGCCAGGTGCTGAAAGACAGACTCAACGGCAAATAGCTGTTGTTCTTATAAGGTCGGGATGTAGCGCAGTCTGGGTAGCGTACCTGAATGGGGTTCAGGTGGTCGCTGGTTCAAATCCAGTCATCCCGACCATTTTTTGAAAAATGACAAAAATTTTCATCACAAATGATGACGGAATTTACGCCGTCGGTTTGTCGGCTTTGGAAAACGCCGCTTCAAAACGCGGATTCTCCTGTTTTGTTTCCGCTCCTTTGAACGAGCAGAGCGGCTCTGGACATTCGATAACCCTGGGCTCTCCGCTCCGTATCTCGAAATTTTCAGATGACCGTTTTGCAGTTCACGGAACACCTACCGACGCGGTTTATGTCGGTGTCAACGCTCTGATTGACGAAAAGCCGCTTTTTGCAGTTTCCGGCATCAACAAAGGGGGGAATTTAGGCGACGACCTCACTTATTCCGGAACTGTTTCGGCTGCTATGGAAGCGTTTTATCACGGAATAACTTCTTTTGCGGTTTCGCTTTACATCACCGATTTCGCGGCTTTCAAAAACGAAACTTTCGCGGTCTGCGCCGATTTCTTTTTTGACGAAATTCTTCCTGAAATTGAAAAAGTTGTGGGAAAATCCGAACTTTACGGTACACCGAGACTTTTCAACATCAATATTCCCGAAACTATCGCAGCATCAAAAAAAGTGCCGTTAAAATGGACGCCTTTCGGCAAAAGGCTTTACGGCGGCGATGTCGTTAAAAGAGTCGATCCGCGCGGAAAGGAATATCTCTGGATCGGCGGAAACCAGTTTTCCTTTGCCGAGATCGAAGGGAGCGACTGCTGTGAGATCCAGCGCGGCTGCGCAACTGTAACTCCGGTGTCACTTGACTTTACCGATTATGAAATCCTTAATAAAATCAAGGTGTAAAATGGAAAAACAAAGTTTTAGGCAGGCGATTATGGCTACTCCGGGACCTGCTTCATGGAAAGATTCAGTCGTTCTCGCAGTAATAGGGCTCTGTATGGGTGCGGCAAATGTCATTCCCGGCGTTTCGGGCGGAACTATCGCGCTTATCGCAGGAATTTACGAAAAACTGCTTGCCGCGATCAAGTCGGCTGACGCGGTTTTTGTGAAAAAGTTGCTTTCGTTTGATCTTAAAGGAGCTGTGTCCCGTCTTCACACGCGTTTTCTCGCGGTTCTTTTCTTCGGCGTGGCAGTTGCGATAGTAACACTAGCGCACATTATGAAATTTCTGCTCAACGAATGTCCGGAACCGACATACAGCCTTTTTTACGGTCTTATCGCCGCTTCGATTTATGTTGTCGGAAAGACTATAAAATGGAAAATCCCTGAGGTCGTTTCGATACTTGCCGGAACTGTCGCCGCATATTTTCTGGTCGGACTCATTCCGGTCGAGACTCCGGACGGACTCTGGTTCATATTTCTCTGCGGCGTTTTCAGTATCTGCGCTATGATTTTGCCGGGAATCAGCGGTGCCTTCATCCTGCTTGTCCTCAGAAAATATGAATACATCATCGAAGCCCTGAAAAATCCGTTGAGCCTGAACAATATGCTTGTAATCATCGTTTTCTGTTTCGGTTGCGGCGCGGGTCTCATAGGATTTTCACGCTTTTTCAACTGGCTTCTTTCAAAGTGGCATTCGGTCACGCTTGCGTTTCTCACCGGTCTTATGGCAGGTTCGCTGCGCAGTATCTGGCCGTGGAAAGGGGAAGCTGTTATGGAAGCCGGCAAGGTCGTTTCGCAGGCTAATGTTTTTCCTGAGGAATTCGGCGGATATTTCTTTTTGTGTATCGCGCTGATGGTCGTCGGTGTCGTTTTAATTGTCGTGCTGGACAGAATGTCTGAAAAACATTAGTAATTTTTATATCGGGGGAGAGATGAGAGAGCATTCTTTTGTGACAAATTACCTGACTAATCCTTATTCTTCGGTTCTCTCGGTTTCGGGAAACACGAAGGTCATAACGGCGCTTTCACTTGATATGAAAGTTCCTCCGCACGTAAAAAGCGGCGGCTGGCTGACTGCCGAATATTCGCTTCTTCCGGGTTCTACGAATGTGAGGAGCGCACGCGAACGGGGTAAAATTTCGGGAAGAACCGCCGAAATCCAGCGTCTTATCGGGCGTTCGCTGAGAATGGCCGTCGATCTGGAGAAAATCCCGGGAATCACGATGCTTATCGACTGCGATGTCCTTGAGGCCGACGGCGGAACGCGCACCGCTTCGGTAAACGGCGGCATGCTTGCAGTGGCGCTTGCCTGCAGAAAACTGGTCGAAGAAGGAATAGTTTCCGAAAATCCGCTTAAAAACTGGATAGGAGCGATCAGCGGCGGCATTATCAACGGCAAAGTCGTGATGGATCTCGACTATGAAAAAGATTCGCGCGCCGATACCGATTTTAATTTTGTCTTTTCTGAAAACGGCAATATAATCGAACTTCAGGGAACTGCGGAAAGAGTTCCTCTGGAAGATGACAAGTTCTTTGAACTATTGAAAGAATCGCGCATTTGCGTGAAAGAGATTATAGCTGAAATGAAATCAATCGCAGGATTTACAAAATGATTATCGTTGTTAAAAAAGGGATCAGTGAAGAATTTTTGGACAATATAAAGGAAACTCTGCTTGCCAACGGAATGTCGTTCGATGTTGTGCAGGGTTCGAGCTATGTCGTCATTCCTGTCATGGGGGATCTGACGACTTCAGATATAGGCCGCTTCAAGTCTCTGCCCGGTGTTGAGCGGATAATTAACATTTCGAAACCCTACTATATGGCATCGAAAAACTATCGTGAAAAAAGTGTCGTAGATTTCGGCGACGGAGTTAAAATCGGTGAAAATTTTGCAATGATTTCCGGTCCTTGCAGTGTTGAAAGCGCTGATTCGCTTGACAAAATTGCTGCATTTCTTTCTGGACTCGGTGTTAAAATCCTGCGCGGCGGAACTTTCAAAATGAGGACTTCGCCTTATTCTTTCCAGGGTTTGGGCGAAAACGGCGTCAAAATTCTGAGCGAAACGGCGAAAAGATACAGTATGAAGTCGGTTTCGGAGATAGTCGATGTCCGTCACATCGATCTTTTCGAGCAGTATATCGACATCATTCAGGTCGGCGCGAGAAACATGATGAATTTCGCGCTTCTCAAGGAACTCGGAAAGTGCAGCAAGCCGATCCTGCTCAAGCGTTCTGCGAATGCTACAATCGACGAATTTCTGTCAAGTGCCGAATACATAATGGCGGAAGGGAACGAAAATGTCATTCTCTGCGAGCGCGGGATCACCTCTTTCGACGATTCTACGCGCAGTTTAGTGAATATCGCTGCGGTTCCGATAATCAAAAACCTCACGCATCTGCCGCTGATTCTCGATCCTTCGCACAGTGTCGGCAATTTCAAGTTTGTGCCGCAGGTGTCGGAGGCAGCCGTCGTTCTGGGTGCTGACGGAATTATCGTCGAAACCCATTTCAATCCGACCAATGCTTTGTCCGACGGCTATCAGTCGCTGAATTTCGAGCATTTCGAATCGATGTATAAGAAAATTCTCAAACTCTGCGAATTTAAGAAAGAAAATCTGTAATATTCTGTTACCTGTCATAATTTCATGAGATTCCGATGAAACAAAAGTTGCTTTTTACGAGTGGATTTACAGAAAAATTTCAGGATAGGAGCGGTTATGTGGCTTTATAAAAAATTCAAGAATATGGCGGCGAAACCAGTCGGACTGCTTGGAAAAATCATGGTGAGAAAGCTCAACGGAGAGCGTCATGCAGTGCTTGCGGACTGGGGATTCCCGCACCTGAAAATGGCTCCTGACGCTGACTGTTTGGACTGCGGATGCGGCGGCGGAGCGAATGTGAAACGCCTTCTCGGCATGACAAACGGCAAAGTTTACGGAGTCGATTTCTCGAAAGTCGCGGTCGCTGAAACGAAGAAAACCAACAAAAGCGAGGTCGGAACCGGCAGATGTCAGGTTTTCTGCGCCGATGTGAGGGAACTTCCGTTCGATGACGCGAAATTTGATGTCGTAACAGCGTTCGAAACAATCTATTACTGGCAGCTTGAGGATTCTTTCAAGGAAGTTTTCCGCTGCCTAAAATCAGGCGGAACATTTATGATCGTGAATGAAGCCGCCGGTCTCAACCCCGCGAATTTCGAGTGGGAAAAAACAATAAAAGGGCTTAAAATCTACAATGCCGCGCAGATAACCGCGGCCTTGAAATCAGTCGGTTTTGCTGAAATCACAGTCGATGAGATCGCGGAAAAAGATTATATCTGTGTTTTAGCTAATAAATTGTAACGTCATTACGGCGTTTTGCGCCGCCTTCGAAATTTCGATGCGCCGCTGTCGATATTTCGATATTTCGAAAATTCGATATTTCGACAGAAAATCGCGGCGCTGAAAATTAAAATTTGACAGTCTTGGGTTCGCCGCCGCCGAAACTTGTGAAAACCGCGGTTGCGTTCTTGAAGTAGAGAACCTGCGTGTTGTCGTCGTTTTCGTTATACATTCCGCGAAGATTCGGGTAGTTGTCGAGCATATGCTTCTTCGCTTCGACGCTGTCGTCGTTTACGAGTTCGCCTGAAAGTCTGAGCCATCTCTTGCCGTCAAAGCAGCAGAGTTCCGCTTTCGGATTGGCTGCGAGCTGTTTCGAAACGTTTTTCTTTTTGCCGGTCTGGATGTAGAGTCTTCCGTTGAAAATGTCGATCGTTCCGAACGGTCTGACCCTCGGCTGACCGTTTTCCTCGACGGTCGCGAGATAGTAGGTTTTGCATTCCTTGATAAATTCGTAGACAGTTTGCATCGATTCCTCCTTCGGTTCGTTTTTTAGCGGTTTTGTGACTTCGGCGGTTTTTGGTTTCGCGCTGTTTTCAGCGGTTTTCTCCTTTCCTTCACCGTTCCGGCACGAAAAAACAAACGCCAAAGCGATGATGGTGACAAAAATCAGATGTTTTTTCATTTTTTGACTCCTGAATTTAAAAAAACCGCCGGATTCTATGGGAAAACGGTAAAAAAACAAGTTTTGCTGCATGTAAAAGTTGACACGGTGTCATTTTTATTTATCCTGACACGGTGTCGGAATATGTTCTTTTCAAACGATTGCGGAAACTGTTTGCAGGAGAGAAAAATGCCGAAATATGTCCCTGAAATTAAAAATGCACACCGTGAAAAAATTGTTGATGCGTGCGAAACGCTTTATCAGAAAATGAGCTTTGAGGCGATAACTTTTGCCGAGATAGGTAAGGAGAGCGGTTTTACCCGGACTTCGATCTACACATATTTTCATACGAAGGAAGAGATTTTTCTCGCACTTCTGCAGCGCGAATACGAGAAGTGGATCGCTGACATCAATTCAATCGGCAGTCCGAAAGGAAAATTGACGGCAAGACAGTTTGCAAAACAGCTTTCCCTTTCGCTCGGAAAAAGGGTGCAGCTGCTTAAACTCCTGAGTATGAACCTCTATGCAATCGAGGAGAACAGCCGTTCCGAAAGCCTGGTAGAATTCAAAAAAACTTACAAATCGGCGGTAGATGCGCTTGAAAAGTGCCTGAAAAAATTCAATCAGACCATTGCAGAGGCGGAAGCCGAGGCCTTTATTTACCAGTTCCTGCCGTTTATGTTCGGTCTTTATCCCTATGCGTTTCCCTCGGCAAAGCAGAAAAGCGCGATGAAAAAAGCGGGAATGAAGCTTAAAAAGCGCACGGTCGAGGGGCTTGCATACATTGCCATTTTGAATATTCTTAAATGAAACAAGAGTGTGTTTTGAATTGTAAACCATTGAAATATTTGAGTCTTTTGTTGATTTTCCTGCTCGTTTCAGCCTGCGGGGAGACAAAAATCACAGAGTCAGGTGACTATGTCTGGGAAGTCGAGCCGAACGAAACGATTTATCAGGCTATGGAAATCGACGAAGAAGGGAAAGTTTATGGCGGCGAAATCACTGCACCGCAGGGAAATACCGTGGACAGCGATCTATATAAAGTCTGGTTCCCGGCAGGAACTCTTGTCACTTTTGAATTTGAAAGTGATTCAAAGGATTTTGAACCTTACATCGGTCATACCGACAGCTGGGGAAATGACTCTTTTGCCGTTTTCGAGGCTTCAGGCAGGCACAGAGTGACTTTTGTGACAACTGCCGACGGCTGGCAGTATTTTGAAATCGGCGACAGGAGAAATGTCAGCGACGGAGATAAATTCGGCGGTTTCAAATACTATTTCAGATTTTTGTCAAAGCATGTCTGTAACACCGGAAACTATGAAAAAATCAAGTCAGATTCAATACTTGAAAGAAAATTTTCACAAAACGGCAATCAGATAGACATTCTTGAACTTGAGCTTTCCGGAAACGGAATCTATCAGTTCGATGTCGATACCGAAAATATGCTCAGCGACAAATTTTCGTTTGTCATGAACTGCGGCAGCCGTGAAATCGCCGGAGGAAGCGACGATGAAGATTATTACAGCGGCAAAATCGACCCGCTGATCTACACGCGGCTTGAAAAAAATCTGCGTTATCTTCTTGTTACAGCCAGATTTCTTCTTGATTTGAGCGAAACACAGGATGAAAGATTCACGGTTTCGCTGAAAAAACAGCCTGAATCCGGCGAACTTGAGTCAAACGATACCTACAACTATGCAAATATTATAGATTCTTCAAGTATTTCAGGCTATTTGGACAAAGTGAAAAAAAATATAGTCGGAGTGATCGGGGACGACGAGGACTGGTTCAGGTTCGAGGTGGAAAAAGGCGACATTCTGAACATAAAGATCACGCCTGAAAACGCAAGTCCGTTTGTTGCCGAAATGTGGGCGACTTCATACGGCATCACCGGAAACAGTTTTTTGCCGATGCGTGCGAGCATGCTCAGCGGAATAGAGACCCACACGATGAATATGCTTGCTCCGTTCAACGGACAGATTTATCTCGACCTGATAGGAAACGACATTCCGTATGACCTTGAAATCGGCAGGAGCAGCGGTATGGAAACTTTCGATTCCAATGCAGGTGAGCTTGAAACCGACTTTCCGGACTGCGCGTGGAAATTTTACAGGTGGAATTTTTCAGAGGATGGCAACTTAGCCGAAATCACTCTTTCACTTCCTGAAAATCTTGCCGGACTTTACGTTTTCGACAAGAACTACTTCCCTTACGCCTTCCCTGACCCTGATGAAATCACCAGATTTTTTGTGAGAAAATATGAAGCGACCGAAAGTCTTGTGTTCGGGCTTTTCATCGGAAACTGCGAGCATGATTCGGGTGAAAAAATTACTCTTTCTGTTTCGGAAAGTGAAAATCAGCCGGAAAAATGGACTTACGGAGTTGAAAAAAATCCGATAAAAATCGAGACAGACAAGGCTTATCAGGGTTTTTTCGACACAAATGAAAGTTTTTACGAAAATTTCTTTGAATGGACTGCCGGAAATGACGGAACAATTTACATTATGACTTCTCCGGACCGTGAATCGACCGCTTTTGACATCGATACGGTTATGACTCTGATGAAAGACGGCGCTCAGGTTGCCTCTTCCGACGACATGATTGAAAACATTGACTTCAACAAATACAGTTTTATTTCGCACAAAGTGAAAAAAGGTGAAAAATACACAATAAAAGTCACTCCTTTCATGACTGAAAGTTCGAATATTCTCGCAATGAACATCAAAGGTTCGTATATTCTTGACTTATATTTAAAGTGATAATATGTTCGCGCAACATTGTTTTTTTACGTTTCAAGGAGGAATTATGAAAAAGTTGGTGCTTTTCTTGCTGGCAGTTTTGATGGTTGTCGGCTGCGGTTCAAAGTCGAAATCGCTTCAGGATCAGGTTGATGCATTCATCCAGAGTTATCTTTACGCTGTCCGTGACGCTTCCGACGGAAAACAGGGAACTTTGCAGGATATTTACGACAACTGGCTTTCGACAGAAATGAAAAAAGTCGTAACTTTCGAAGATTTCAAGGATTTTGCAACAACAACCTATAAAGGAAAAATCGGAAACGAAATCAGGACTTCACGCGCAAACATCGTTATTGACGCTGAAACCAAAGATTTTATAGAAGCAACCGGACAAACGGCGAACATGGGCCGTATGGCAGGTGTCATGAATGCTGACGCATCGCTTATTTTCACGGTCAGAGTCGTCAAGGAAGGCGAGGCTTTCAAAGTCGAGCTTCAGACACTTATGGCTGAAATCACCGAGCGCAACAACGAGCAGAACAGACTTGCAAACCTTCTTAAAAACTACAAAGGACTCATCAAAATCGACGACATCACGGGTAAAAAATTCCCCGACCGTCCCGGTTTTGCAGAACTTACCGGAACGATCCTCAACGGCAGCAGCGACCTTGACATGATCAGAGTCGGCATCAGAGTCCGTTTCAAAGACAAAAACGGCGATGTAATCTATGCAGAGAATTTCCTTCCTGTCACCGACATGAGATACGAAGGTCTCAGAACTTCGCTTCTTCCTAACTCGGTCAAGGTTTTCAAATCGGTCGTAAAGGACATTCCCGAAGAGTGGGATCCCGACCAGCCGCTTTCATTCAACTTCTACCTTATCGACGGTGTTCACATCACTCCGGAAGAACTTGTTGCAGAAAACAAGGAGAGAGACAGACTTAAAAAGCTCATCGAAGACACCAAAAAGGCTGACGAAGAAGCAAGAAAACAGCTTAAAGAAATCTGGGAAAGGGAAAAAGCTCTCAAAGAAAAGATCAAAGAGCTCCAGAATCAGGGCGAATAAGGCCGAAACGGAGATTTTTTCGTGAAAATGAATTTTTTTCTTGACTTTAAAAAAGTTTTTGTCTATAAAGCCGCCGTTTTGATTGTTCTCTTACTTTTGAGTTTGGGGCTTTTTGCGAAAGATTTGAACTTGGCTTACCTTCCGCCGCAGGCTTCGAAAACCGGCGACAACAAGTATCAGCTCATGAAAGATTTCGATACTTCGGTCAAGCAGATCAAAGTTCTGGTCGTCGGTGACGATATGATCAAGGACGAGCTGCTGACCAACGAGGAAAACTACCGGGTTCACGTTTTCTACAACCTTAAAAAATCGGCTCCGTGGCATAAGATTTATGTCATTGAGTGGGATGACAAGGTTTTCGCAAGAGTTTTCAAATAGCATGAGGTTCCCGGATCGTCCAATGGCAGGACTACGGATTCTGGCTCCGTCAATCAAGGTTCGAATCCTTGTTCGGGATCCATTTCATTCATGCAATGACCCCTTCGTCTAGCGGTTAGGACGGCGGCCTCTCACGCCGCTAACAGCGGTTCGAATCCGCTAGGGGTCGCCAGAGTTTTCGAGAGGCTTCCTTTTTGACTTCCTTACAAGTTAAAGATTCAAGTTTGATTTAAAGTTTGAATTTTGTTTTGCGGAATATTTTCTTTGTAAAAAATCTGAAAATTTATAAAGTGCCTTGTTTTGAGTGGCGAAGGAGGAAGAATGAAGATTTCAAATATCTTTTTAAGGAATTTTCTTATTATCAAGAAGTCAAATATTGAATTATCTTCGGGACTTACAACTGTTACCGGCGAGACTGGAAGCGGAAAAAGCCTTTTTGTCTCGGCGTTGAAGGCTCTGCGCGGCGAAAGAATTACGAAATCGCTCCTCGGAAAGTGGGGGAAAAGCGGCGAGATCTGCGCCGAAATCACTCTGGAAGCTGGGGATGGCGAAATCAGAAAGGTTCTTGCCGGCAACGATATCGAGCCTGAAAACGACAAAATTCTGGCGCGGCGCGTTTTCGGTGAAAAAAACAGCGTCTACCTGAACGACGTGCCGGTAAGTTCCGCGTTTCTGGCATCGCTTCTCGGTGAAACGATTGAGATCGGAAGCCAGTTCGAGAACCGCGAGCTTTTTAAAAAAGAATACCGTATGAAAATCGTCGATCTTAAAGCTGAAAGTTTCGGACTTCTGGATGAATATAAAGAAATTTACCATAAAATTCAGGCTCTTAGGCGGAATATCGAAGAACTTAAGTCAAAGGACGACATCGGAAAAAGGGATTATCTGGAGTATCAGATAAACGAGATCGAAAAGCTTGAAACCTATGAAAACGAGGAGAGCGAGCTTCTTTCAAAGGTGAAATTCATCGAAAACCGCGCGAAAATCGTGAAATTCAGCTCCGATTTCGCAAATTCGCTTTCAAGTGCGCTCGACTTTCTGAACAGCGCCGATTCCGCAGCATCAGACCTTGCTGAACTTGATGACATCGGCGACATTCCAAATAGAATTTCGGCTGCCGTTATAGAACTTGATGACATTGCGAAAACTTCTTCGGCACTTTTTTCGAAATATGATGAACCTGTTGATAATATTGATGAAATACAGTCCCGTTTCGACAAACTTTCTTCTCTTTTCATAAAGCACGGGGTTACGACTTCCGACGGTTTGCTGAAAAAACAGGAAGCCCTGAACGAAGAGCTTTTCGAAATGAACAGAATTCCGCACAAAATCACGGAATCGGAGAAGGAACTTGCCGCTTTGACGAAAAAAGCGTCGGCTCTGGCCGAAAAACTGCGCGGAAAACGTCTGAAAGCGGTCAAGCCGCTGGAAGAAAGCATTTTGAAATATCTTGTAAAATTCGGAATGAAAGGGGTTAAGTTTTCGATTTTATTAAATAAACTCGATGAACTCGGCGATAACGGCTTCGACGATGCGGTTTTTGAAATCAACACCATCGGAACAGACAAAATGTTCGACATAACTTCGCTTTCCGGCGGCGAGCTTTCGAGGCTGCTGCTTTCTGTAAAACTGATTGACGGAGAAGAGGGAAAAGTGCTTCTTTTTGACGAGATTGACAGCTCCATAGGTGGCGAAACTGCGCGCAGCGCTGCACTGGAAATGAAGAAAAACTCCAGTAAAAACCAAATAATAGTGATTACTCACTTCCCTCAGACGGCATCCCTTGCCGACAGACACGTTGTTGTCAGAAAGAGTGTGGGCGAGGGGGACGTGGAAACGGAAATCTCGCTTCTTGACAAAGCCGGACGCGTGAGAGAACTCGCCAGAATGATGGGAGACAGCGCTTCCCCGGACTTCCTTGCTGCTGCCGGAAAAATGCTGATCTGAATCCTATGATTTTTAAGTCGCTGATTTTATTTATATTTTTGTTTCAATTTTTTTGCTGCGGCGCAACTGACGGAGCGGATTCTCCTGAAAAAACGCAGGCAGAGGTCGACGAAAAACCTGTAAAAACCGAAGAAAATCCTGCGGAAAGCGGAGAAAATAAAGCGGAAGATCCTGCCGAAGAAGATAAAAAAGATGAAAAGGACGACGGAAAAAAACTCGGCATCATCGCTTTTCCGATAGTTTTTTATTCAAGCGACACAAGTGCAGGTTTCGGGGCGTCGGCAGTCCTTCACAAAGAACATTACAAAGATGAAAGTGTCAGCAAGTCCAATTCGCTGGCCGTCGTTTTTTTCTATACGCTGAGAAACCAGCTTCTTAACGCCAATGTCGGGAATTTATACTGGAATAACGCGAACTGGCACTGGAAAAGCAAGCTCGTTTTCAAGAAGTATCCGACCGATTTTTACGGGATCGGCAACGGGACGCCGAAAGAAGACCACGAAGTTTTCGAGCCTTTCACGTTCCAGTTCGAGAACTCGGTGAACCGCAGGGTCTGGAAGTCCTTCTACGCCGGAATATCGCTTGCCCAGGGCTATCATATGCTTTTGAAATCGAAGAGCGGAGGACTTGCGGAAGAATATTTTGAAGACCACAGGAAGGAAGGGTTCATTTCGGGAATAGGTGTCAGGCTCAGCTACGACAGCACCGACGATTCGTTTTTCCCGACAACGGGAAGTTACGCCGAAGCTCTCTATCAATATTATCCGTTCTGGCTCGGAAGCCGCTACAGTTTTTCGCGTGTTTTCATCGACGGACGCACTTTCGTGAAGATTCCGATCCCTAAATTCGAGTCGGTTCTTGGATTCCAGCTGGTTTTTGAAGGTGTGAACGGCAATGCGCCGCTTTCGTTTCTGCCGACGATCGGCAGCAAGGACATCATGCGCGGTTACATCGGCGACCGATTCCGTGACAACTATATGATTGCCGTGCAGACCGAATGGAGATTCCCGATTTACTGGCGTTTCGGCGGAACGCTTTTTTTCGGAACCGGCAAAGTGCAGAAAAATTTCACCGATTTCATTTTTCATGATCTGAAATACGGCGGCGGATTCGGAATCAGGGTGCGTCTTGCGAAGAAAAAAAAGATAAATCTCCGTTTCGATATGGGTTTCACGCCGGAAGGATACAAATTCTACTTCAATCTGCTCGAAGCTTTTTAAGAAATTTTCGCAAAAATCGAAAAATTTTTTTGCATTTTAAAAGGATTTGACTATAATATCTGCGCTTTTGCGGGCCTATAGCTCAGTTGGTAGAGCCCCCGGCTCATAACCGGATGGTCAGAGGTTCGAACCCTCTTGGGCCCACCACTTTTTTGTGGAGGCTGATTTGCTGTTTATTTACACAGTTCGTGACATAAATTTGAAAAAGCACTTGTTCAAAACAAGTGCTTTTTTTTTGCTTTTTAACTGATGGAGGTTCAATTGCTTGAAGAATTGAGAAAATTGGAAGATTTGCAGACCATTGATTCGCAGATTTTCAACCTGGAAGAAGAACTCGACACTCTGCCTGACAAGAATGACTATCTGGAAAGCGAAATCAAGGAAAAGGAAAACAAAATCGCCGAACTTAAAAACGCTATCGAACTTCAGGCAACGGAAAAGGAGAAAAGGGACGAGATCCTGAAAAAAGGCGAAGAAAAACTCAAAACGATAACCGGCAAACAGTCGGCGATCAGAAACAAAGAGGAATATAACGCACTTCTCAGGGAAATCGACAACACGAAGAGATTCAACCGCGATCTTATGGACGAAATCAACGAGATCAACCGTGAAATCGAGATCAAAACGGAAGAACTCAACGTTATGGAATCCGATTTTATGAAAGAAATAGAAGAGTGCAAAAAGCAGATCGCGGCAAATTCCAAGAGAATGGACGAGCTTGACGCAACCATCGAAAAACTTTACGACAAACGCGACGGTCTTGCTCAGAACATCAGACCGGCGGTTTACAACAAATATCAGAGGATCCTTGAAGCGTCGCCTAACGGCAAAGCGATCGCAACGGCAGATCACAGAGTCTGCCTCGGCTGCAATATGACGCTTCCGCCCGAGCTTTACAACATGGTTCTCCGTGCCGTCAGAATCGAAGTCTGCCCGAACTGCCAGTGCATACTTATTCCGAGCACGAATGTCGCCAAAAAATCCGAAGAAGGAAAATAGTTCTTTTACTTGTGAAAAAGCAGCACTTCCAGTCGCTGATTTATCAGAGGAAAGTCCGGACTCCAGAGGGCTGAGGGCTGGCTAACGGCCAGGAGCAGCGATGTTACGGAAAGTGCAGCAGAAAATAAACTACCCGGTTTATCCGGGAAAAGGTGAAAAGGCGGGGCAAGAGCCCACCGGGGTCACGGCGACGCGGCCCGCATGGCAAACCCCCCTCGGAGCAAGGTCTAATAGAAATGCCATCTGCCGCGGCAGATAAGGATCGCCCGTCCGACGCATTCGGGTTGACCGCTTGAGATTGCAGGCAACTGTAATTCCAGATGAATGACTGGTTAAAACAGAATCCGGCTTATGTGCTGCTTTTTCTCCACTTTTTCAGAAAAGTTCTTTAGTTTATCAATTTGAGGAGGCTTGAATGTCTTCAAGAGACCACTGGGGAAACAAACTCGGTTTTATTTTAGCGGCTGTAGGAAGCGCCGTCGGACTCGGAAACATCTGGAAATTCCCGTATGTCGTCGGCAAAAACGGCGGCGGTGCGTTCATACTGATCTATCTTGCGTGCATAATTCTTGTGGGAATTCCGATACTTATCACCGAAATCTACATCGGAAAAAAGAGCCAGCTGAACCCGGTCGGAGCGTTCAGATTTTTCCAGAAAGGAAAAGTTCCGTTTTCACCGATAGGATATGCCGGAGTTCTGTGCGGAATCATAATCCTTTCGTATTATTCGGTAATTACAGGCTGGATATGCCATTATCTCATGCTGAGTTTCCGCGGATTTTCGGGAACCGAGACCGAGATCAGCACTATTTTCGACAATCTGAATGCGACTCCGTGGCTCAATGTCGCGTGGCACACTTTTGTCATGGTCACTGTCATGCTGATCCTTATGAAAGGCGTTATGAAAGGAATCGAAAAGGCGAGCAAGATCCTCATGCCGACTCTCGGAATACTGCTTATTATCCTTGTCTGCTACTCGCTGACTCTCGACGGAATGAAAGATGCGTGGCATTTCCTCACTTATCCCGATTTTTCCAAGGTAACGGGCGGATCGCTGCTTGAAGCTCTCGGGACTTCGTTTTTCACCCTTTCGCTCGGAATGGGGGCTATGATAACCTACGGAAGCTACCTCAAAGGCGATGTAAACATCACGAAATCCGCGGTCCAGATCGCTTCGATAGATACGCTTATCGCCTTTATGGCGGGGCTCGTGATCTTCCCGATAGTCTTTTCCAACGGGCTTGAACCGAGCGCGGGACCGGGACTCATTTTCAAAACACTTCCAGTCCTTTTCGCTAAGATGCCGGGCGGTCACATCGTTTCGATCGCCTTTTTCGCTCTTGTTCTTTTTGCCGCGATAACCAGCGCGATCTCTCTTCTCGAAGTTGCGGTTTCGTTTGTAGTTGATGAGTATAAATTCTCGCGAACAAAATCGATTCTGCTGATGGGAACAGTGATTTGGGCGCTCGGGATCCTTTCCGCAGTCTCATCCTGGAATGTCGGCGGAGTTCCTTTTCTTGATATTTTCGACAAGATCTCGTCATGCTACATGCTTCCGCTCGGCGGTCTCGGGACAGCTCTTGTTTTTGCCTGGGCTATATCGAATGAGCAGAAATACGCTGAAATCGGCTCAAAACCGGTCAATAAAATACTTCTTTTCGCCGCGAAATATGTGTCGCCTGTTCTTTTGCTGATCGTTTTCCTTAAAGAAATCGGGCTGTTCTAAACGTTCTTCTTCGATCTTTTCTTCCTGAAATCAGCGATCCATCTGATAATCACAGGGAAAAATAACAGGTTGACCAGAGTCACCATGACGATCCCTATCGAAGCCATGATTCCGATCGACTGCAAGCCTTTGTGTTTGGCGAGGGCTACGCTGCCGAAACCTACCAGAGTCGTGAGTGACGAATAGAAAACGGAGCCGCCCGTGTTTTTGAGGTTTTCGATCATTTTATCGGGCGCGGAGCGGTAGCGGTAGTAGATGTGGATCGCCGAATCTATGCCTGTTCCGATGACGGTAGGAATGATTATCATATTGAAAACATTGAATTTTATGCCGCAGCATACCGCCAGTAGGATCATCCACAGAATCCCGGCCGCAAGCGGAAGAAAAACGACGAAAGCGTTTATGAACGAGCGGTAAAGAAGGACGAGAACGATGAAAACCGAGCAGAATGCGAAAACGATCGCGAGCGGAACATGGTATTCTATTACCTTTTTGATTTCCGAAAGGAGCATATAAGAGCCCAACAGCTTGTAATTATTGATGTTGCCGTGAATCGTTCCGAATTCGTCGATTATCCGCATGACATCGTTGACATTCGATTTGTTGCCGCCCAGAGCGACCATTATGAATCTGTCGGATGAACCGTCCTTGAGTGAAAGCTTGTCGGTGATCCAGTCGGGCAGTTTTTCTTTTTCCATTACTGAGGAAACTTCCAGGTAGGGCTTGAACTCCTTGTTGTATTTCTCGATTTCGGCATCGCTGAACAGGTTGATTTTTCTTTCGATCAGCTTCTTTATATCTTTGATTATCTTGATTTTTTTCTCCTGATTTTCAGGAAGGAAAGTATATATCGATATAAAATCCTTAAATTCGATCGATGTTGATTTTTCAATTTTCATTTTTGTCAGGGCTCTTGTGGCATCCTCGGTCTCTTCGGCGGAATTTGTTACGATAAACGACGGAAGTCCGGTCGAGATCGCATCGGTTTTTTCCCGTTTCTGGGCATCGATATAACGGTTGGTGATGCTGTCTTCATACTTCCCGGGGAAGGTCAGGTTGTCGAAGTCATACTCGATTTCACCGAATTTCACGGAAATAACGGCCACAACCGTGATGACAAGAAAAATGATGACAACTTTTGAGGGGGCTTTGGAAAATTCGGTGTAGACTGATGCCAGAAAGTCCGTTGTCCGCGCCTTTATCTGCAACGGTTTCATCCTGTCGAAGAAGAAGACGATCGCCGGAAAGAAGAACATGATCGCCAAAAATGAGGTCGAAACACCGAGCGCCGCTGCCAGACCGAAATCTGAAAAGCCCTTGAAATCAATCATAATCAGCGAGAAAAACGCCGCGACGGTCGTTATCGCTCCGCAGAAGATCGACGGCATTACGACCGGCATCGACTTCATCAGGGCTTCTTCTGTGTTTGCCGAAGTCTCCGCCTGTTCGCTGAATCTTCCAAGAAGGTGGATCGAAAAATCGATTCCCAGACCGTAGAGTATCGTGAACGAAAACGCCGAAATGATGTTGAATCCGCCTACAAAGAACTGCATCGCCGAAATAGCGCTCAGAACTCCCGACGAAAGCGGGAAAAAGACGATGAGAAGCGCGCGCAGCGACCTGAAATAAAAGATTATCGTAAGTGAAAGAAGGATGATGCAGATCGCCAGAGTTGAAAATACATCGTTGTAGATCGCTGTCATTTCGCGCAGTTTGTTGCGGAAATTTCCGCCGGCTTCGACTTCCACGCCAAATTTTTCGGGCTGGACTTCGGCGATAGCCTTTTCAAGCAGATCGACGATTTTTTTGCTGTCCGAAACATTGGTTTCGCCGCCTGCAGGACGCACTTTCATTGCGACATAGGTTCCGTTTTCGGCTTCATAGAATTTGTCCATTTTGTATTTTGCCCGGAAGCTTTCCGCCTTTTCAAGAACTTTGTCCATTTTTGAAGAAATATCGGAAGAATCCTGATCTTGTTCGGGTTCCGAATCATTTTCATCAAAACTGAGTTCTTTTTTTACGGCTTTTGCAATCTGTTTTTTAACTCCGAGTTTTATTTTATAAAGTTCGGGAAGTGACGCGAAGAGAAGGGCGTTTTTTTCCAGATATTCGACGTCACGGTCGAATTCGACAAAGCGGACAAGCGGATTCCCGTCGATTTTTTCCTTGACGAGCCGCAGAGCTTCGATGTTTTTCTCGCGGTTGCCGGAGTGTGCAACGACCAGGACAGTCGAGTAACTTCCGACTATATCCTCCATTTTTTCAAGCTCGATGACCATTTCGTTGTCGCCTTTGAAAAGGGCGCGGAGGTCGGTGTCGATTTTCAGGTTGTTTTTGATGTAAAACAGTTCCAATGCCGTGACGACAAGCAGGCAAAACAGCATAAAATATGTGTGTTTCGCCGAAAAACCTATGAATTTTTTATAGAAATTGTTCAACAAAGAACCTCTCTTTTACTATTTTCCGTAAAGTTCTGTCTCGGTTTTCGAGCCGTTTTCGCGGACGGCACCGAGAAATTTTTTGACTTTTTTAAGGGCTATGCCGCGTTTGAGCGAGCTGATTTTGTCGATGAAAAGAACGCCGTCAAGATGATCGTTTTCATGCTGTATCGCGACAGCAGTTAGACCGGTTGCCTTGATTTCCTGAGGATTCCCGTCGATATCGAAGTATTTGCAGACGATTTTCTCTGCGCGCTCGACATCGGCGTTGTATTTCGGAACGCTGAGACACCCTTCACCGTAGACGATTTTCCCTTCTTTTCCGGTAATTTCGGGATTTATGAATGCGACGGGGCGGAACTCGGCGCTTTTCGGCTTTTCGCCGTTTTCCTCAGCCTTGACGAAATCCAGGTATCCGAAATCTATTACAAAAATCCGCAGTGAAACACCGACCTGAGGCCCGGCTATGCCGAGACCGTCGGCAGCACGCATCGTGTCAGCCATGTTCTTTGCAAGTTCTTTGAGTTCTTCGTTGAATTCGGTGACTTCTTTAGCCTTTTCGCGCAAAACTTTGTCGCCGACAGTAGAAATATGCAGCAGTGCCATTGTTTCTCCTAAACATTGAATCTGAAATTGATAATATCGCCGTCCCTGACGACATATTCCTTGCCTTCAAGCCGGTAAGCCGCCGCTTTTTTGCATTCGGCCTCGCTTCCGTATTTGATGAAATCGTCGAAGTGGACTACTTCGGCACGGATGAAACCGCGCTGGATGTCGGAATGGATCTTTCCGGCCGCGTAAAGTGCCGGAGTTCCGTCTTTGATAGGCCATGCGCGGACTTCGTCGCTTCCTGCGGTAAGGAAAGAGATAAGTCCGAGTGCCGAATAGGCGCTTTTTATGAAACGGACCGAGGCGCTTTCCGAAAGACCGTAATCCTTCAGAAATTCGGCCTGTTCTTCCGGAGAAAGTTCCGAAAGCTCGACTTCAAGAGGCGCGCTTACGCAGAAATATGAAATCCCGTCTGCTTCGAGCTGCTTTGCAAGAGCGTCCGGAACAGTCTGCTCGCCTTCAGGCTGATTCAGAAGGACGATGATTTTTTTCATGGAAAGGAAATTGTAATTCGCGATAAGTTCCGCTTCTTCCGGTGAAACGGTGTCCGCAGCGGGAAATTCGCCGTTTTCAAAAAGGTCGCGCAGCCTTTGAAGGATTTTGAGTTCAGGCGGATTTTTCTTTTCCTTCATCTCGCGCTCAAGACGTTTCTCGATCACAACAAAATCGGTAAGTATCAGATCTTCCTTGATTTTTTTGTATTCAGTCGCCGGATCGGCAGGATCTGAAGTCATAAGCGAATCGAAATTTCTGAGTGTTACAATCAGAAGATCGGCTTTCTGAATCATATTTTTAACTTTGGCCTGGATCGCCGTGTCTTTTGACGGCGGAACAGTGTAGTCGCTGAGAACGAATTCGCTGTAGGTTTTCTTTTTCGGGTTGTAGATTTCCGCAAGTCTGTCGATTCTTTCGTCGGGAACTTTGATCGTTCCGACAGTTTCCTCTTTTTTGCCGCTTTCGATTCCTGTCAAAGCCTGAAAAACGGTGCTTTTTCCCGAAAACGGTAATCCGATTAAAGCTGCTTTCATATTTCCACCTCTGAAAAATGTTGATTATTTTATTTTAAAATCGGGCGTTATTGTCAGAACCCTTGAATCGAGCTTCGTCGGAACAAAACTGATTTTGCTTCCTTTTTTCAGCATGATGAGCTGAACGAACGCCATGTTTTCGGCATCGGTAGGATCAATCGAACCGTCTTTCACATTATAGACGTGTTCGATTCTGTATTTTCCGTAAAGTTTTATAAACGCTCCGTTTTTTGCCCGCTGCTGTATTTTTACGGAAACTATGACCTTTTTGTTCAACTCGTCAAAAACCGAGTCTTCTACAAGCGCTTCGGTATATTCGTCTTTGGGAATTGTGCTTTCGACGGTTTTTTTAACAAACATTTCGGAATTATCATAGGTGTTCTGGCGTTTGGCAGTGATTCCTGAGACATCGATGTCGATATTTTTCAACATTTCGAAAAGACTGTCGGGAGTCGTTGTCGGGAAAAAGAGATCTTTTCCGAGAACTTCCACGCTGAGATCGGGGATTTTTGAAAGCATCTCCTTTCTGAGCGCGTTCGGCTTGATTCCGTCGGCAAGTTTGACGAGAACGCCGCCGTTTTTCGAGACCCACGACTGCGCGATCATCGGAAGCCACGAACCGTCAACGCTTTTTATAACGAAAGGCATTGCGTCAACGCTTGATGAAAACAGTAAAAAAATCGCAAACAGCGCGATTATGCAGGAAAAAGATCTATTTTTTTGATTTTGGTTTTTCATTTGCTGCCACCTTTTGCTCCGGTCTGGGCTGTTTTTTGTGAAAACGCCACAGAACGAAAATTCCGAAAATTATAAACGGGATGCTGAGATACTGTCCCATCGTGAGACCTTCTTCGAATACCTGGTATTCCTTGATAAATTCAATGCAGAAACGGAACGAGAAGTAAAGGATCATAAACATCGCGGTGTAAAGTCCCGACTTTCTGTGGTCTTTGCGGACAAACGAAACGGTGAGCATGATTATCAGGATCACGAACGCGCCGAAAGCCTCGTAAAGCTGCGACGGATGGCGCACCGGCCAGTAATTTATCAGGCATTCCATTTTGGAAATGTCACAGTGACCGGTTGCCGCGTTTATCGCCAGCTTCATGTCGTCTGTATTTCTCAAAAACTTGAACCCCCACGGGACCGTCGTGATTTTGCCGACGATCTCGCTGTTGAAGAAGTTGCCGAGCCTGACGAAAGTCGCACCCATTATTCCGGGGAAAACAACGCCGTCAGCGAGGTCGGTAAAAGAGAGCTTATATTTTTTAGCAACGCAGAGAACAGCGACGATGAGCCCGATCGTCGCGCCGTGACTCGCGATTCCGCCTTTGTAGACTTTGAGGATTTCAAGCGGATGGCTGAAATAGTAGCCCGGTTCGTAAAAAATGCAGTGGACGAGACGTGCGCCGATGACTGTCGCGATGACGCCCCAGATAAGCAGATCGTCCGCAACTTTGTCGGGGAAGCCGTATTTCCGGTAGATTCTGCGGGCAAGGTAAAAACCGATAAGAATCGCCGTTGCGAACAGGATTCCGTAGTATCTGAGCTGCAGAGGCCCGATAAAAGCGATGACGGGGTCGATATTCCAAACGATGTATTGATCCATTTTTGGCTCCTAAAATATCAATAAATTCAACTATTTTCGCCTTCTTTAAGAAGAAAGTCCTCCATAAATTCATCCAGGATCGGTTCGCCGTCAAGCACAGCGTCTGCGTTTCCCGTCTCGAAATCGGTCCGGTGATCCTTCACCATTTTGTAGGGGTGGAGAACATAGCTTCTTATCTGGCTTCCGAAATCGATCCCTTTCTTCTGTTTTTCGATTTCCGAAGATTCCTCGTGCTTCTTTTCAAGTTCGAATTCGTAAAGGCGCGACTTCAGGATCTTCATCGCCGTCGCCTTGTTCTTGTGCTGGCTTCTGTCGTTCTGGCACTGGACGACGATGCCTGTCGGGATGTGGGTTATCCTTATCGCGGAATCTGTTTTGTTGACGTGCTGTCCGCCGGCGCCGCCTGAACGGTAGGTGTCTATCTTCAAATCCTTTTCGTCGATTTCGATTTCGATCGAATCATCGATTTCGGGAGTAACGAAAACGCTTGCGAACGAAGTGTGACGCCGCTTGTTGGCATCGAACGGGCTTATCCTGACAAGTCTGTGGACACCGATCTCGGCTTTGAGATAGCCATAAGCGTAGTCGCCTTCAGCGATGAAAGTGATGTTTTTTATCGCAGTAGCGTCATCGCCCGTGATCTTATCAATGATTTCAAGCGAGTATCCTTTGCGCTCGCACCATCTTGCATACATTCTCGAAAGCATTACCGCCCAGTCCTGCGATTCTCTGCCGCCTGCGCCTGCGTTGATGCTGACGATCGCGTTCATAAGATCGGTTTTTCCGCCGAGCATTTTCTGGAATTCGATCCTTCCGACAAGCTCGTCGGTCTGCTTGAGCATAAACTCGGCTTCGCCTTCGATCGAAGGATCGTCGTCGATCAGCTCTTTCGCGACGCTCAGTTCCTCGATTTCGGATTCAAGTCTGGAAAAAAGTTCCAGATTGTTTTCAAGAACGCGCTTTTCCTTGTTGAGAGCCGCCATTTTTGCGGTGTCAGACCAGATTTCAGGCAGATCGAGCTGCTTTTTAAGCTCTTCGAGACGCTCTCTTTTTGAATTTATGCTGAGCGATTCGAAGAAAATTTTCGATTTCTGGTCAAGTTCGGCAAGTTTTTGTTCAAGATCCTTAGAAGTCAGAGGCATTTTTATTTCCACCAAAGATTTTCAACATTTATTTTTGCACCGTATTCAGTCATCATCCTGTCGCGGTATTCATCCCATTTCTCTGTGCCGTATTTCGCAATCAGCTCTTCTACAATCAGCGGATATGCAAGATTGAAAGTCAGATGCCTTTTGTAGGCGAAACCGGCGATTTCGATTATTGTATAAAAGTTCTCGCTGTCAAGATAAGGCCCCAATATTTCGCCAGGAAAACTTGCCAGAACGTCGTCTTTCCACGATTCGCCCATTACGTCAGGGCTGAAAAGCCCCCATTCGCCGTTGTTCCGCGCCAGGATCTCGTCGTCGGAAAGGCTCGCCGAAAGAATCCTGATGTTCGCGCCTGAACGCAGCTGCTGGGCTATGTCGTCGGCTTTCTTTTTGTTCGAGACCCTCACCGCATAAAGACGGTAGAGTTTGTCGCGCAGAAACTTGTCCTTGTTTTCGATGTAATACTGCCTGACTGCCCCGTCGTCTATCGCATAAACCTCGTGCTTTGTTCTGCGGCTCATGTATTCGACGATCGTTTTCCGCTTGAAGTCATCGATTTTATTGCGGATTTCAGGAATGTCCTCGACGCCTTCGCTCTTGCCCATTTCGTAAAGGAATTTTTCGGAAAGCTCCCTGAAAAGATAGTTTTTCCTCATTTCCTCCGAATCGGACATGTTGTTCTGACGCAGCCAGAGATTGTATTTCAGCTTGAAATCTGAAACCAAAACGACGTCGCCCTTGAAAACATAGACGACCGAATCATCCTTCAGCTTTCCGCACGAAATCACAAAAACAACTGAAATCACTATGAAAAAAGCTCTGAAAAAGCGAATCATCATATCTTTAAAACAAAATCATCAAAAAAACACGAAATTTTAAGAAAAAACGGAAAAAAAGGCAACTTTTGTCGTTTGCGGCACATTTTTCCTTATGATAGCAGGCTTGTTATTTTTTTGTTTTACTGTAAAATAATCGGCTTTGTTGTTTGTTTGAGGTGATGTCTTGCGGAAAATACTGCTGTTTTTTTGTGTTTTAGCATTCTTTCTGGTTTCATGCGGAAACAAAATCAACGAAAAGGAAAGTTTTGAGCCTGAAGGCGATACTGATTCCGATCAGACTGACGATTCGGATGAAATCGACGACACCGGCACTGAAGAAGAAGAGCCTGTTTCCGGTCTGAAAGTCGAGGCGAATGATAAAAACGTCCTTTCCTGCAGACTTAGTTTTTCAACTCCTGAAGATAAAAAAACCTTTGTCAAATACTATTCCGCAAGTCATTCCGGCTATAAGATTGACGAGGATTCGGCAAAAACGGAGCATTATTTTTTCCTTTGGGGAATGCGTGAAAACCTTGACTACAAAATTGAAATTTATGATGAGAAATCAGGCGATATACTTGCAACTGCGGAATTTCATTCGGGTTTTGCGCCTGTATCGATTTATCCTGTTCAGCTCGTAACAAATGAAAAAGATAGTGTTCAGCCCGGATTTTTGCTTATGGTTCAAAACACGACCAACAACTGGAAGCAGTATCCGGTGATGTTTATGGTCGATACAGACGGTTTTATCGTCTGGTATTACGAGCACGACAGTCCCGGAGGAGCTTTACTCTGTGATCCTAAGTACAATGAAAAAACGAAAACTGTTTTTGCCGGAATCCAGAAAGATCTGAGCATGGCGCAGATCCCTTTTGAAGAAGGGATCGAAATTGATCTGGAAGGAAATCTTGTGTGGAAATCTCCTGCAATCGCAAGCCATTCGTATTCCGAAAACGGCGGCTGGCATCACCAGTATTCGCTGCTTGACGACGACACTGTCCTTTTCATTCAGGCGCAGTTCCAGGGAATGATGCTGACGGACAGGATCGTCAATGTTGACAGAAACTATAACGAGCTTTTGAACTGGGGTTACCTTGATTCGCCTGATTATTTCGGGCTTCCGGACTGTGCAGATTCGACGACCGACTGGTGTGACTGGACTCATACAAACGCAGTCATGATGTATAAAAATAACGGCGAAATTTATTTGAATTCGCTAAGGCTCGGTTTTTACAAAATGGATATGAATACGAAGCAGATTCTGTGGAAATTCAGCAAAGACGGTGATTTTATCATGCTTTCCGAACACGATTTCCCGTGGACGGACAGCACCCATTCGCCCGAATTCCGTGATTCTTCGCGGAAAACTCTTCTGTTTTTCGACAACGGAATGAATGAAAGACCATATTCGCGGGTCATCGAATACGAAATCGATGAAGAAGCGAAAACAGCCGAAATCACTTTTGAATACGACGGAATCAGGGATAATCGCGGATGGTATGCCGAAACAGGGTGGGGCGATGCCGATTACCTTGACAACGGCAATATTTTAGTCGCAAAAGGGTGGGTCGATCCGCCGGAAAATTCTTCTGTTTTCGAGATTACGCGTGACGGCAGAGTCGTCTGGGAACTCAATAGTTATCAGGATGAAAATTTTATGGTCGAAATATACAAAGTCGAAAAATTTATGCCTCCGCTGGAGTTCCTGAATGAATAGGAAGCTTGTTGATATACTGATTTTGTTAGTGTTTTTTGTGGTTTCATGCGAAAATAAAGTTAACGAGAAGGAAGGCGTGGAGCCTGACGGCGACACCGATTCGGAGCAGACTGACGATTCTGACGAAATCGAAGATACCGACACGGAAGAAGAGCCTGTTTCCGGTCTGAAAGTCGAAGCAAACGATAAGAATGTCCTTTCGTGCAGGCTCAGTTTTTCAACTCCGGAAGAGAAAAAAACTTTTGTCAAATACTATTCAGCAAGTCATTCCGGCTATAAGATTGACGAGGATTCGGCAAAGACGGAGCATTATTTTTTCCTCTGGGGAATGCGCGAAAATCTTGATTACAAAATCGAAATTTATGATGAAGAAACCGGTGAACTTCTTGCAACTACTGAATTCCATTCCGGAATCATACCCGATTTCATTCATAAGCCGGTTCTTGTCACAAACGAAAAAAAGCATGTCCAGCCTGGATTCCTCCTTTTTTCGCAGACGACGGAAAACGACGACCCGCAGATCCCGCTGATTCTCATGGTTGATACAGACGGCTTCATCGTATGGTATTACCTGCATGAAATCGCCGGAGTCGCCTATCTTGACGACCCTGAATTTATAGAAAAAACGAAAACGGTATTTACGGGTGTCCACAAATATCCGAGTATGGACGAGATCCCTGCGGAAGAGGGGATCGAAATAGATCTCGAAGGGAACATCGTGTGGAAATCTCCTAATCTGCTGGGGTCTTTTTACGAGGAGTCAAGCTGGCATCACGAATACAAACTGCTTGACGACGGTTCGGTAATGTTCTTTAAGGCTCTTTATACCGACAGTCTGATAGTTGACAGGATCGTTAATGTCGACCGGAATTACACGGAACTCTGGAACTGGGGCTATCTTGATTCGCCTGATTATTTCGCCGATATCGAGTGTCCCGATCCGAACAGTGCGTGGTGCGACTGGACCCATACAAATTCTGCGATGATGTTCAAGGATGACGGGATCCTATATTTCAACTCGCTCTATCTCGGTTTTTTCAAAATGGACATGAAAGAGAAGAAAGTTCTCTGGAAATTCGGCAAGGACGGTGATTTTACCATGCTTTCCGAACACGATTTTCCATGGACTGACGGGACCCACGATCCGAAATTCGCGGACGCGGCGCGCAAACGCCTTCTTTTTTTCGACAACGGGATCAGAGAGCGCAATTATTCAAGAGTTATCGAGTATGCAATCGACGAAGAGGCGATGACGGCCGAAATCACATTTGAATACGACGGTATCGATTCGAATCACGGCTGGTTCTCGTCCGGATGGGGCGATGCCGATTACCTTGAAAACGGCAATATTTTTGTTACGAGAGGTTATCACGAAAACAATCAGGCGCCTTCGGTTTTTGAAATCACGAGAGACAAGCAAGTCGTCTGGGAGCTTTATCTGTGGCGTGACGGCGATAAGGTGACCAAAATATACAATTCGGCGAAGTTTGTTCCGCCGCTTGAATTTTTGCAGGAAAACCGGCTTCCCGATCTGAAAGTCGAAGCAAACGCGAAAAACGTTCTTTCCTGCAGGCTGAGTTTCGGGACCCAGGAAGCTAAAAAAACTTTCGTCAAATACTATTCTCCAACTCATGCAGGCTATAGAATCGACGAGGATTCGGCGAAAACGGAGCATTATTACTTCCTCTGGGGAATGCGCGAAAACCAGAACTACAACATTGAAATTTATGACGAGGAAACAGGTAAACTTCTTGCAACAACGGATTTCCATTCCGGAAATCTGCCTGAATCACTTTTAAAGCCGACGCTCGTCACGAACGAAAAGGACTATGTTCTGCCCGGTTTTGTTCTTTTTGCGCAGGTGACAGACAACGATTCTTATCAGGAACCGCTTCTTCTGATGGTCGATACAGACGGATTTGTCGTGTGGTATTACCGGCATGAAATCGGCGGACTGGCGTATCTTGAAGATCCGCAGTACATAAAGAAAACAAAAACGGTTTTTACAGGGATTCACAAATATCCGAGCATGGCGGATATCCCTGCGGAAGAGGGGATTGAAATAGATCTGGAAGGAAATATTGTCTGGAAATCTCCTGACACGACAGATTATTATTACGGTGAGGGAAGCTGGCATCACGAATACAGACTGCTGGAAAACGACACCATACTTTTTTTTCAGGCGAACTATCAGGACGACTACCTGCTTTACGACAGCATAGTGAATGTAGACCGCGATTACAACGAACTCTGGCGTTGGAGCTATACGGATTCTCCCGATTATTTCGGAACGGTCGAATGCGGCAATCAGGAAGAAAACTGGTGCGACTGGACCCATACGAATTCGGCGGCTGTTTCGTTTGCAGATTCCTCGCTTTATTTCAATTCCCGCTATCTGGGATTTTATAAAATAGATATGAACAAGAAGAAAATTTTATGGAAATTCGGCAAAGACGGTGATTTCAGCATGATTTCGGAAAATGATTTTCCCTGGCCTGATTCGGCTCATGCCCCGAAATTTTTCGATGAAACAGGAAAAAAAGTTCTTTTTTACGACAACGGTCTCAAAGAACGCGGCTTGTCGAGAATTATTGAGTATGAAATCGATGAAGAAGCGAAAACCGCCGCTGTCACTTTTGAATACAACGGCATTTCTGAAGGAAAACAATGGTTCGGAGCCGCTTACGGAGATGCCGATTATCTTGAAAACGGCAATATTTTTGTGACAAAAGGGTGGGTCCGTGAGGTTGAAAACTCTTCTGTTTTCGAGCTTACGCGTGATGGCAAGGTCGTCTGGGAGCTTTACACCGAAGATAACGACAGTTTTAAGATTATTCTTTACAATGCGGAGAAATTTGTTCCTCCGTTGGAATTTTTATAATAATTCAGGAGAAAGATATTTATGGCAAAATCATCAGTTGAATACGTTTACGGCATCAATTCGTGCTTTGAAGTTATCCGCGGCGGAAAAAGGAAAATTTATCAGGCCTATCTCAACGAAAAGTCGCAGAACAATGCCCGCATAAAGAAACTTGCCGAATTTGTCGAGAAAAAAGGAATCAAACTCGAATGGGTCACGCGCGAAAGGCTCAATCAGCTTTCGGGTTCGACCGACAATCAGGGTGCCGTGATCCGCGCTTCGGTTTATAAATATGCCGAACTTGACGAAATTATCGGAAAGAAACGGCTCCTTCTTTTTGACAATGTCGAAGATCCGCACAATGTCGGGGCGATTCTCAGAAGTGCCGAGATTTTCGGTTTTGATTCGATTCTTATGCCGGTGCGCGGCGTTCCTGAAATTTATCCGTCGGTCATCAAAGTGAGTGCGGGAGCGAGCGAGCACCTGAACATCGTGCGGGAAGCCTCTTCCAATGTCTATGTTAAAAATCTTCAGGAAAAACACGGATACACAGTGATTGCACTTGACGGCGCCGGCAAAAGTTCGTTTGAAGACGTCAGGGCTGTAAACCCGGAAAAAATACTTCTTGTAATCGGCGGCGAAGACAAGTCGGTCGGCCAGTACATTCTCAACTGCGCCGATTTTGTCGTTTCGATCAGACAGTTCGGAAAAATCAATTCGCTCAACGCTTCAGTCGCCGCAAGTATCGCTATGTTCGCTTTGGGAGGGGAAAATGACACTGCTCGATAAAACTCTGGTCGGAGAACTTGAGAAAAAACTCAACTATAAATTTGCAGATTTGGAGCTTCTTGAAACGGCTTTCACCCATCCGAGTGCCGAAAGTGCGGAAAAAGGCAACAACTATCAGCGTCTGGAGTTTCTGGGTGACGCCGTTGTCGAACTTGCGGTATCGCGGCTTCTTTACAAAACTTTTCCCGATGCGGAGGAAGGAAAACTGTCGAAGGCGCGCAGCAACCTGATTGACGAACAGGGGCTTGCCTATAACGCGAAAGGACTTGAACTCGGTGCGCTCATGATTCTGGGAAAAGGCGAAGAAAAAATGTTCGGCAGGGAAAAGGATTCGATTCTCGCCGACATATTCGAGTCGCTCATGGCGGTTATTTTTCTTGAAGCGGGCTGGATGACGGTTTTCCGCATAATCACAGAAATCTTTACTCCTCTCATCGATGCTTCGCCCGATATCGTCGATCTTCTTGACCATATAAACCGCGACTACAAATCGAGACTTCAGGAAATAGCGCAGGAACTTGCCCTGCCGGTTCCGACCTACACCGTGACAGGGAAAACCGGCCCTGATCATGACCTTCTTTTTGTGATAGAGTGTTCGTCGATGGGGTTCACTTCAAAAGGCTACGGCAGGAACAAAAAAGCGGCAGAACAGGACGCTGCCATGAAAATACTTAAAGAAATGCGGGTGTTATAATTTTCGGAGAGTTAAATGAAAGCGTTTTTTAAAATGATCAGGCCTCATCAGTATATCAAGAATTTTCTTGTGTTTTTTCCTCTTTTTTTCGCCAAAAAAATAACCGACATTTCGCTTCTGCAAAGTGCGCTCATGGCATTCGTTTCTTTTTGTTTTGCGGCAAGTACGATCTATATCTTCAATGATATCCGCGATATAGAAAAAGACAAAGCTCATCCGAAAAAGAAGCTCAGACCTATCGCAAGCGGGCAGATTTCCTTGAAGACGGCGATCGGGACTGACATAGTTTTTCTTTTGGTTTCATTTGCCGTTGCATTGTTTACCGGCAGAAATATGCTGATAATTATCGCAATATACCTTTTGATAAACCTTTTTTATTCGCTCGGAATGAAAAATATCGCGATCCTTGACATTTTTGCCGTCTCTACCGGATTCCTGCTCAGACTTCTTTCCGGAACGGAATACGGCGCGGTCGAGGGCGTTCTTCCTTCGCACTGGATAATCATCATGACTTTTCTCCTCAGCCTTTTCCTTGCGATCGCCAAAAGGCGGGACGACCTTATTCTGGCTGAAAACGGGCTTGACGTCAGAAAGTCGATTTCTGGCTATTCCCTTGAATTTATCAACGGCGTTATGAGCATAATGTCCGCAGTCATCATCGTTTCCTACCTGCTTTACACGCTCGATCCTGCGGTTCAGGCGCACTACGGCTCGAAAAATATCTATGCCACGACGTTTTTCGTTCTGCTCGGTCTTCTGCGTTATATGCAGATCACGTTTGTCGAGAAAAAAAGCGGCAGTCCTACCGAAATCGTCTACAAAGACCGCTTCCTGCAGATCACGCTTGCTGCATGGATCGTATCGTTTATTCTTTTTGCGTATTAGTTTTTAGTGGACAGAAAAATCTCCTAAAAAATGTTTTTTGCAATCACTTAAATATCTTATAGCAAAAATCTTGCCGCCGTTTTTTTTAATATTATAATTCCCCGTTTTTTTCGAGGTGGCGATGAGTTCTTCCTTAAAAATGCAGCAGCAGCAGAATCTCGGACTGAAGACAGATCTGAGGATGACTGTCCAGATGCGCCAGAGCATCGAAATGCTGCTGAAAAACCAGTTTGAGCTGCGCGAAATGATTCTCGAGGAAGTTTCGGAAAATCCTTTCCTTGAAATCGAAAGCTGGGGCGACGAGCAGGAAGAGCTGCCGCAGGAGCAGAGCGGCGAAAAGGAGAGAAATGTCCTGGATGCCGACGTCACCGTTCCGCTCATGATAAATGACAACTCGGACAACATGAGCAACATTCTCGCCGATTTCGACTGGGAGCAGATACGCGAGACTTCATCGAACAATTTCGGTGACACCAATCTGAGCAAATCGAACGATCTTCCCGACAATCTAAGCTTTGAAAACACAATCCCCGAGGAGGAGAGTTTTTCGCAGTCGCTCGATTTTCAGATTTCGGTTTCGGATCATCCAGACAGTATCAAGGACGTGATGATCTATATGGCTTACAACCTTGACAGCCGCGGTTTCCTGCCTGACAGCGACGAAGATATCGCGATTCAGATCGCATCTGATGCCGGAACTGTCGCGAAGGCTCGTGAAGCGCTGAAAAATTTCGAGCCGCTCGGTTGCGGATGCCGTGATTTCCCGGATTATTTAAGGTTCATTTTCATTGAACACGGTTCGGTCGATGTCCCTGCAAAGTTTGAAAAGCCGGTCCACGCGCTTTTTACCGACGAATCGATGCAGGAACTGCTTGTAAAGAAGAATTTCGACGCGCTTTGCGCAAGTCTCAGTATTTCGAAGGATGAACTTTCCGAACTGCTTCTTTTCTTCAGAAGCGGAGTCGTTTCGCCTTATCCCGCTTTCGGTTACGAGCATGAGCGGACAGAGTATGTGAAAGCGGATCTCATGGTCTTTGTCCGCGACGGAGAGCCGGTGATCTACATCGATGACAAGATGCTGCCGACAGTCACTCTCAAAACCGATCTCTTCGAGGAGAATCTTAAAAACGTCAAAAACCGCGACGAAAAGCATTTTATAAAGGAAAAATATAAAAATGCCGAGTGGATAATCAAGACAGTGAGCGAGAGAAACCGCACGCTTTATCAGGTTGCGTCGAGTATTTTCGCACACCAGAAGGCGTTTCTGGAACACGGCGACAAATTTCTGAAGCCGCTCACTCTGAAAGATGTTTCGGACGACATAGGCCGTCACATAGCGACTGTTTCAAGGCTCACGAACGGAAAATACGCCCAGACTCCGCACGGGATTTTCGAGCTGAAATACTTCTTTGTGAAACAGGTAAACGACAATCTGACCACAAACAAGCGGCTTGAGCAGAAAATCGCCGAAATAATCGAAGGGGAGAGCCGCGAAAATCCTTACAGCGACGACGATATCGCCCACATTTTAAGCAGGGAAGGAATAGAAGTCGCCCGCAGGACTGTCGCGAAATACCGCTCGAGAATGAATATTCCGCTCGCAAGAGAGCGCAAGAGAAACTATCAATTTGAAGTCGGGAACTGAAAATGTGCAAGATCGCCAGCTTTTTGAAAAAGGAATTTATCGCATGTCGCGCAGAGATAAAAACGAAAGAGGAACTTTTTGAATACATCGCCGGAAATGCCGAAAAGTATGCCGGAATTTCAAAGGATGCGGTGCTTAAAAGCCTTACAGAGCGCGAAACTTATGGCTCTACCGGGATCGGAAAGGGCGTGGCGGTGCCGCACTGCCGCATAAAGGATTCTAAAAATGTCGTGATACAGATAATTTCGCTTGCAGATCCGATGCCTTACGGAAGCAGTGACGGCGAAGACGTGAGCCTTGTTTTCTCGCTTATCGTGCCTGAGGGCAACAATCTGCTTTATCTCAAGCTGATAAGCCGGATCTCAATGCTCTGCAGTGACGAAAAGATGCGGAAAAACCTTGTCAGCGCGCAGAATCCGGAAAAAATAATAGGTTTGATCAATTTATAGGAGGAAGTCATGGTTTTCAGAGTCGAAGTCGGTTTGAACGAAGATGTGAAAGACGCTCAGGGTCTGACGTGGAAAAGGCGGATCGAGACTGATCTCGGAATAAAAACGGTCGACGATGTCAAGATGCTCAAAGTCTATCTCATCGACTGCGAGGATGTTACCCAGCAGCAGGTCGCGGCGTTCGCAGCGGAAGTTCTTGCCGATCCGGTAACCGAAGTTTTCGAGACACGCGAAGTTCTTGCCGATAACTATAATTTCGACTGGATCGTCGAGACGGGTTACCTTCCGGGCGTTACCGACAACGAAGGAAAAACGGCGCTCTGGGGACTCAAGACTTTTTTGGGTAAAATAGGCGAAAACGACATGGTTTTCTCCGGCAGAAAGTATCTCATCAGCGGAAAAATCAGCGAGGAAGAGATCAAAAAAATTGCCTCTGACCTTCTCGCGAACGGCGTGATCCAGCGCTATTCGATACTCAGCGCGAAGCAGTGGAAGAAGGGACAGAGGATAGGCGACGCGGTTCCGAGAGTCGTTGACAAAACGCAGCCCGTTGTCGAAAAAATGGCTCTTGACGTTTCTGACGAAGACCTGATGAAAATTTCGAAATCGCGTGTCCTCGCGCTCAATATCGACGAGATGAAGGCGATCCGCGACTACTTCAGGCGAGAGGATGTCATCAAAGAGAGGATCGCGCACGGAATGTCTGCGGAAGCCACAGACTGCGAGGTCGAGGTTTTCGCGCAGACCTGGAGCGAACACTGCAAGCACAAAATTTTTGCGGCAGATATAAAATACGAAGACAAAACAACTGAAAAGAACGAGGAGATCCATTCTCTCTACAAATCGTGCATCAAAAAGACGACGACCGACATGCTCGATAAAAAACCGTGGATAAAATCGGTTTTCGACGACAACGCCGGAATCGTCCAGATCGATGACGACACCCTTTTCGCGATGAAAGTGGAAACCCACAACTCTCCGAGCGCGCTTGACCCCTACGGCGGCGCACTCACCGGAATCGTCGGCGTAAACCGCGACATCATCGGTTGCGGAATGGGGGCGAAACCGATCCTCAATACAGATGTTTTCTGCTTCGCAAGCCCGTTTTTCAGAGGAGAAATTCCTGAAAAACTGCTTCATCCCGGCAGAATTTTCAGAGGAGTTCACAGAGGAGTAAAAGACGGCGGCAACGAAAGCGGAATCCCGGTTGTCAACGGTTCGATCTACTTCGACAACCGCTACCTCGGCAAGCCTCTCGTCTTCTGCGGAACAGGCGGCCTTATGCCGAAAAATCTCAACGGCAAACCTTCATGGAAAAAGGAGGCGAAAGCGGGTGATCTTATCATCATGTCAGGCGGAAGAGTAGGCAAGGACGGTATCCACGGTGCGACGTTCAGCAGCGAGGAGCTTCACGAAGGAAGCCCGGTAACGGCAGTCCAGATCGGCGACGCGATCGTCCAGAAAAGAATGCTCGACTTCATTCTTGAAGCGCGTGACAAGGACCTTTTCAACGCGATAACCGACAACGGTGCCGGCGGACTCAGCTCAAGTGTCGGCGAAATGGCGCAGGATACGGGCGGCGCGAAAGTTTATCTCGAGAAAGTTCCGCTCAAATACCAGGGCTTGCAGCCGTGGGAAATCTTCATTTCCGAGGCTCAGGAGCGCATGACCCTTTCCGTTCCGAAAGAAAAATACGAAGAACTCAAGAAAATCGCGGACATCCACGAAGTCGAAATCACGATCGTCGGCGAATACACCAACACCGGATATCTTGAAATCTACTACAATGACATCAAGGCGGCTTACCTTGAAATGGAATTTTTGCACAAAGGAAATCCGAAATATCATCTCGACGCACTTTGGAACTTCCGTGAAAAACAGCCGGAGAAAGAGTTTATTCCGGCTGAAAAAAGAAATCTCAACCACATCCTGCTTGACATGATCGGCCGCGTCAACATCGCTTCGAAAGAGGACTGGGTCCGTCAATACGACCACGAAGTCCAGGGGAGAAGCGCGGGCAAGCCTTTCTGCGGTGCCGAACACGATGGTCCGAGCGACGCAGGCGTTCTCAGAGTTTCTCCCTTCAAGAAAAACGCGATCGTCGTTTCGCACGGAATCAAGCCGTCCTTCAGCGACCTTGACTGCTATCATATGACGGCAAGCGTTATCGATGAAGCTGTCAGAAACGCGGTATGCGTCGGCGCAGATCCAGATTTCATGAGCGGTCTCGACAACTTCTGCTGGCCCGATCCGATTTACGACGAGGAGAAAAACCCCGACGGAAAAGAGAAACTCGCGCAGCTTGTCCGCTCCAACAAGGCGCTTTACAAATACTGCACAGAGTATGCGATTCCGCTCATCAGCGGCAAGGACAGCATGCACAACGACTACGGCAGCGGTAAAAACAAAATTTCCATTCCGCCGACACTCCTTTTTACGCTTATTTCGAAGATGGATGACGTCGAAAAGATGGTCACGATGGATTTCAAGCACGAAGACGACAAAATTTTCCTTATCGGCGAGACAAAAGACGAACTCGGCGGCAGCGAATACTACCTTTACCACGGCATAAAACACGAAGGTTTCGTTCCGAAAGTAGATTCCGCGAAGTTCATGAAGAGTTACCGTGCTCTTCACGAAGCGATGAAGCAGGGGCTTGTAGCAAGCGCACACGACCTTTCCGACGGCGGTTTAGCGATCGCTGTTGCGGAATCGGCGTTCGCCGGCAATTTGGGCGCGAAAGTCGACCTCAAAAAAATGTCGAAATCAAACGATGTCACAAGAAACGACACCCTTCTTTTCAGTGAATCGAACGGCAGGATCCTTGTTTCGGTCAAACCTGAAAATGTCGAATTATTCAAACAGATTATGAAAGACTGCGACTGTTCCGAAATCGGTGAGGTAACTTCAGGGACATTCCTCAAAATCAACGGTCTCAAAGACGAAAGCGTCGCCGATTTGGACATCGCCGACCTCAAAAAGAGCTGGAAAGGCCTGATGAACAAGATGAAGTAGGTTCTGCTGTCTGACACTCTAATGTCTGCCGGAAAAGTCCGAAATTTCAAGAAAAAACCTGAAAAGGTCAAAAAAATGCAATTTTTTATTGACATCCGGGAAAAAATTTCTACACTACCCGCCGTCCTGTGTGGCGGGATAGCTCAGGTGGCTAGAGCAGCGGACTCATATCCCGCAGGTCGAGTGTTCGAATCACTCTCCCGCTACCAATTCTTCTTTTTTCCTTAAAATTTTTTTAAGTTTTAATTATTTTTCTTGTTAGTTTTTATATTATATGCTAATTTCCGGCGTTGTTGGTTTTGGCAGTCCAAAGATTTCGGCTTTTTTTGTTATGTTGGAAATCTCGATAATGAAAAAAAATCTTTTGTTTCTGTTTTTCCTGCTGATTTTTGTCACGCTTTCTGCCGAAACAGAAACCTGTCGCAGCGGCTTCTGCTTTGACTGTTACGATTCTTCGCGCGGACTTCCGCAAAATTCGGTCGTTTCGTTCGGACGCGGTGAAAAAAATTTTATGTTTATTGCCGGACGGAACAGTTTTTTCCGTTTCGACGGCAGAAATTTTGTTTTTCCTCTTGAAAGTGCATGGAAAAATCTTCCGACAACAACATTGAACGATTTCGTTATCGCTTCCGACGGAAACGCATTTTTGGCGACCGATGCCGGTCTCTGGACATTCAATTTAAACAAATTTGAAGTTGAAAAAATTGAAAATATTAAAGAAATCGGTAGCAATCCGATTCAGTCCGTTGTTTTTGACAAAAAATCGGACAGGCTTTTCGGTGCAGTCCGAGGCGTCGGCGTTTTTTCGTTTTCAAAAAATTCAATCGAGTGGTTCAACCTTGAAAATTCGCGGCTTGGAACCAATAATGTGAACAATATTTTTGCAGATAAAAGCGGAAATATCTGGCTCGGGGCCTCTGACGGCGTCTATTTTTTAAAAAAAGACGAACAGAAATTCCGCAAAGTAGAATACCTTGAAGATTCCGTTTCGTCTTTTGCGGATTTTGACGGAGATTCTGTTTTTGCAGGCGGAAAAAACGGGCTGTATGTCATTGAGAACGGCGAAGTAGATAAGACTTTTTCTCCCGACGAGATGCAGATACCCGAAATCACAACTCTTAAAAACGGCTCTGACGGCAGACTCTGGATCGGAACTAACGATTCTGGAATCATTCTTTTTGACGGCGGTTTTTTTGAAAAAATCGGTCAGCTTCCGTCAAACAATCTTAAAACGATAACCGCTTTTGCTGAGGACGGCGAGGGCGGAATCTGGTTCGGAACGCGTTCCGGCGGTTTCTGCATTGCCAAAAAAAGTGCCCTGCGCGATTTTATCCTGAAAGATAAAACCGTTGAAAACGTTGTTTCCGACACTTCCGGAAATATTCTGGTAAACACTCTCGATTCAGGAATAATCAGACTTTCAGGCGATGGTGAACGCGAAGCCGTGCTGGAAAACAGCAGGGGATTTTCGGATATTTTCATTGATTCCCAGAACAACTTGTGGGCATCCTCCGGCGAAACAGGACTTTATATCATGCAGAATGATTCGGCTTTCAAGCCTGTCAGGGAACTTTTCGAAAGCGAGGACGATCTTTTTCCTGCATCCGCGAATCTGTTTTTTGAAGATTCAGACGGCAATATCTGGACAAACGACACCAAAAATCTCTCTACGATCTTCGCTTTCATGTCGGACAGAACGGTCGAAAAGCTTGTTCTGCCGCTCCAGAATGCCGAAATCGCCGCGATTTTGCAGCACAACGGCCGTTTTTACATCGCTACGAAAAGCGGAGACGTTTTCGAAAAGAAACAGGACGGCTCCATACAGCCGGTAACACCGTGGGACAGAAGTTCTTTCGTCAAGAAAATTTTTGCCGATTCCAAGCAGCGGATCTGGGTAGTTACGGCTTCAGACAAAATTTTTATCGGCATTGAAAAGGACATTATCCCGTTCCCTCTCCGCGGCAATCTTTCTTCTGGCGTTATTCATTCCATTACAGAAGACGGGCACGGCGATTTCTGGATTACGACAAATGCCGGAATCGCCAGATTCAGCGGCGGAGCCGTCGATTGCCTGATAAACGGCAGCTGCAGCAACGTTCCGGTTTCAATTTACGGAAAAAGCCGCGGACTTCCTTTTACGGAATGCGCCGAAGGGAGAAAATCCATGCCGGCATTGTCGGAATCAGGCCTGCTGTTTGTTCCTATGATAAGCGGAGTTGCCGTGTTTGACACGGATTACAAGGAAAAAAACAACTCCGTGCCTGAAGTCGGAATTGAAAAAATAGTTGCTGAAACAAAAGAAAAGCAAGATTACAACTCTCCTGATTTGTCAGGAAAAATAGTCCTTCAGCATCATGCGAGGAAAATAGCTGTTTTTTATTCAGCCGCATTTTTCACGAATCCGGAAGCGCTTCTTTTCGAATACTCTTTTGACAAAAGCGCTTTTACCGCGACATCCTCAGGTTTTACCGAACTTGAAAACCTCGACAGCGGCACGACCCACACCTTCACTGTCCGCGCATATCTTGCAGATGACACAGAAAACTTTACCGAAAAAACTTTTTCATTCGAAATTCCTGCCGAATTTTATCAGAAAACGGCTTTCAAACTCGCGCTGCCTTTCGGATTTGCGCTTCTTGTTTTTGTTTTTGTGTTTATGAACAGGCGTTTGAAAGTAATGCACGAAACCGAAATCCGCCGCATGATAGACGAAAAAACAGCTGAACTTCAGATGAAAAACAACGCTCTGAAGGAAGCTGTAATGAAAGATCCGCTTACCGGACTTATGAACAGACGCTTCCTATTCGATGTTGAAGAACGTAAAATCAGGCGTTTTCTCGATTCGCGCGACAGAAAAAACCATCTTCTTGACAACAGGATCTCCGAGAAAAACGACATCGTTTACGGCGTGATAATGATGGATATCGACCATTTCAAGCGGGTAAACGACATTTACGGGCACGATGTCGGCGATTCGGTTCTGAAAGGAATCGCTGAGATCATGCAGAATTCCGTCAGAGTTGACGATGTTCTTATCCGTTGGGGCGGCGAGGAATTTCTGATCGTTCTCAAAAACATTCCGGTTTCAAAGATAATCGAAGTCGCCAAAAAGATAAGAAAGGCGATAGAAACCCATCCGTTTGAGATAAAGGAAGGTTCGACTGTATGGGTAACAGCCTCGATGGGGGTCGTTTTCCTTCCGTTTTTTGCAACAGATCCGAAACTGCTGACGTTTGAAAACATAATCACTCTTGCCGATCTCGCTCTTTACAATTCCAAGGAAAACGGCAGGGATATGGCGACTTTTGTCGTTCCCGGAAAAAATGTGCCGAAAACCGACGATGAAATCAACGGAATGCTTGGCAGCAGTGAATTTGCGGCAGTGAACGATTTTTATGCTTTTGAAAAGATCGAGCCCGACAATTTTTCTGAGTTTGAAGTGTGACAACTTATGGAGATTTCGATGAATAAAATTGTTAAACTTTCTGTGTTTGCGTTGATTCTGGCCTCTTTTTCGGCAATTTTTGCTGTCGATTTCGATCCGAATGCAGCTTACGGACGTTTCAGAAAAGGATTCAGTGTCGGCGGTTCGCTCTTTCCGACCGTAGAAGACAAGGCGTTTCTTCTGGAACTTGATCTTTACGGTTCGGCCGAATTCGGAATGCTCGGTTTCGGTGTCGGTCTGCCGATAAGATTTATTCTGGTAAACGGCAAAGGAGAAGATAAAATCGAGACGACCGCAAAAGTTTTCCCGAAAGAAGACTGGGACGACGCGCGCGACTGGGTTTCTATTCTCAACTATTTCCACTACGGTTATTCGGGTGACATGTTCTATTTCTATTTCGGCGAGCAGAGAAACCGCTATGTAGGAAACGGCTCCATCGTCGGGGCGTATTTCGGCGACCTCAGGCTTTACCATCCGCAGCGCGGCGTCAATCTGGAAGTGAATACCGACTATGCCGGAATAGATGTTTTTGTTGACGATGTCACTCCGCCTAATGTTGTCGGCGGCAGGGCTTATATAAAGCCGGTAAGTTTTTTCAGCAAGGAAAACTACGGCAACAACCTTGAGATAGGTGCGTCATATTTCATCGATATTTTTGCTCCGGAAAACATTAAAGGAAAAGGGGAATATGAATACGGGCGTGAAATTTCCGAAACACAGGCGCAGATTTTCGGTTTTGATGTAAATTTCAGACTGCTTGCGCTCAAATACTACCAGCTTGCTTTTTATACCGATATAAACCACATCGTTGAGGCTGGAACGGGTCTCCATTTCGGTTTGAAGCACAAACTCATGTTTCCCGGAAAATATGACATTCAGATCCTGAGCAGGTGGGAAGGGCGCGCGATGGAGCCTGACTATATTCCCTCTTATTTCAACACTTTTTACGACATTGAACGTGATTACTACAAAGGTCAGAACAATACCACGGCAGGTCAGCCGACTACGAAACTGCAGTTTCTTGATTTTGCCGGCAAAGGCAAGAACTGGACTGGCGGCTACTATTTTGACCTGGTTTTCGATATTGCGGGAACTTTTTCGATCGGAGGCTCGTTCGAGCACAACAAGCTTTATAACTACAACGCAAAAAAGTATAACAATTATCAGATAAACACCTTCCTCAACATGTTTTTGTTCGACGCCCTTGCTGTCGATTTCCTGATAACCCTGCAGGCTCTGGGCGAAGAGGGGAGAGAACTTAAAAATCAGCCTTATTTCGCCGGATCGATTACTTATTATCTGAACAGATATTTCAGTTTCGGTTTCAGGACAGCTTCAAAATGGTATCTTTACGATATGGAAAACAATCGTGGAGAATACGCTTATTACATGAGTTTTTCGATCGGTGCATTTGCCGGGATCAGCTTTTAACCAATGAAAACCGTCGTTGTTCTTCTGTTTCTGCTTCAACTTTTTAGTGTTTCGGCGCAAAACTCGATAAGCGATTCCGATATGGATTCGCTTGATCAGCTCATTTCCGATCTGGTCGAATCGTCTAAAAAAGAACAAAAACAGGAGAAAAAACAGGAAAAACCGGCCGCCAAGCCGCAGAAGACTGAAAAAAAGCAGGAAGTAAAGCAGAAAAAAACTGACGGCGTAAAGCTCATCGTCATAGATCCAGGGCACGGCGGAAAGGATCCGGGAACGGTTTCCGGCAAGCTTTACGAAAAGGACATCGTTCTTAAACTTGCGAAAAAAATAGAAAAACTTTCCAAAAATTACAAAAATATCGAAGTGAAACTGACACGTGACAAGGATATTTTCCTCGCTCTGGAAGAGCGTGCCGTGATTGCGAACAAAATGAACGGAGATCTCTTCATTTCGCTTCACGCCAACTCGTTCAAAGACAAAGAGGTCGGCGGAATGGAGATTTATCATCTTGACAACACGCGTGACGAATACGCCAACAAACTTGCAAGGGTGGAGAACAGGATTTCGGGAAACTCGACGATGCTCGAAACTATTTTAGTCGACATGGATATCAGCTACTATGTAGGTGACAGCCTCGACTATTCAAAGGAAATCGGCGAGGGGCTGAAAAAAGACTTGAAAAAATACGGGGTGAAAATCCGGGGATACAACAAGGGCGCCCTTTTTTATGTCCTGGTCGGTGCAAGGATGCCGTCTCTTCTTTTTGAAATCGGCTATATAACAAACAAAATCGAAAAAGATCTGCTTCAAAAGGACGAATACCTTGAATCGATAGCGAAATCCCTTCTCGATTCAATTTCCAAATCGAAGGTGAAATGAAAGATAACGCACGGAAAATACTGGTCGTTCTTATTGCTGCGCTGCTTGCGCTCTTCCTTCTTGCAGTTCTTCCTTTTTTCGGATACGTCAAAATGCCGCTGAACGAAATTTTCGGTGAAAGTCCCGCTTCGGCGATTTTTTGGAACATCCGTGTCCCCCGCACTCTGGCGGCGTTTCTGAGCGGCGCGGCTCTAGCCCTCTGCGGAATGGTTTTCCAGTCTATGTTCAAGAACGATCTCGCGACACCGTATACGCTCGGGGTCAGCAGCGGTGCGGCTCTGGGTGCGGTTCTTGCGATCAAGCTGTTTTCCGGAATCGTTTCGTCCATTCCGCTTACGCAGGTCTGCAGCTTTGCGGCGGCTTTTGTCACCGTTCTCTTCATCTATTCGGCAGGCCGCCTCAAAAAGCGTTTCGATACCGGATTTCTTCTTCTCGCCGGAGTCGCGGTCAACTTCATATGCAGCGGACTCATTCTTTTCATCCAGTATCTGGCAAACGGCAGCGAAAGTGCGATGATGATCCACTGGATGATGGGAAGTTTTGACTTTACGGGTTTTTCGACCGTTCTGAAAGTTCTCCCTGCCTTTTTCGTGATGGTTGTCGCCGCCCTCTTTTTCCATAGAGAGCTCGATCTCATGCGGATCGATTCTGATATCGCCACTACCCGCGGTGTGAACATGAATGCGGTCGGAAACATTCTGCTTTTCATCGTTTCGTTTGCCGTGGCACTGGTTGTTTCGCAGGTCGGTCCGATAGGTTTTATCGGCATGGTGGCGCCTCACATCGCGGGAAAATTCGTCGGAAGGAAACACAGCACGCTTGCAGTCGTTTCTCTTTTTACCGGTGCAATAATACTCATGCTTTCCGATGCCGTTTCGCGGACGATAATCGCCCCGTCGGAAATCCCCGTCGGAGTCGTAACTTCGCTTTTAGGCGGTCCGTTTTTTCTGGTTATCCTGATAAAATCAAAGTAGTTCGGACTGTTCAGTTGTTTGCAAGTTCTTTTTTCAGCAGTGAAAGTATTTTTTCTGCAACATCGTTTCCGACAATCCGTGAAGCTTCCGGAGTAAAGTGAAGTCCGTCAAAAAAAGCGGTTTCCGGATATCCTTTAAAGAGATCTTTCTGAGAAAAGACAACCGGTTTTTCACTTTCCGGAATACCTTCGGCGCACTTTACGATATAGTTGTTATAACCTGCGATGTTCATCTCGTTTTTATAAAACATGTTCTGCTCGATTTTACTCAGAGGCTCCTTCAGCTGGACTATAGGCGGAAAGAAAAAAACTGTTTTTATTCCTTGTTTTTCGAGTTTTTCAGAAGCATTTTTCATCCTTTCGTTGAATTTTTCGGAAAACTGTTCCGCTTTTTTCTCGAATTCAGGCGTAAGCGGCATAATCACCTGCTCTTTTTTAAAAGAAGCCAGATATTTGACAAAATCGCTTGAAAGCGCCTCTTTTACAGCATTCAGAAGAGTGCTGCGTTCCCAAAACGGTTTCTGGTTGTGTTCCGCTATATTTTCGACCAGATTCTGATATATTTCATCCCCTTCTTTAAATGGTTCCCAATCAATATTTCCGCTTTTTAAACTATAATTTATGTCATTCCCGCCGGCATAAAAAACTGCCATGTCAAGTTCCAGTCTCTTACCGTCAGTTTCCGCGAAAGAAATTTCCCTCTGCAGGTCGTTTCCCTCGATTCCGATGTTGAAAACAGTGATTTTTTTCTGCGGAAATTCTTTCTGCAGCCGCTGCTGAAGAATCGACGGAATAGTATTTTTCTCGGCAAGATAGATCCCCAGGACTCTCGAATCGCCGAAAACCCCGATTCTGTATTCGTTTTCCACTTTTTTTAAAGGTTCTTTACCGCGAAAACCGAATGAATTGAAACTGAAGCTGTCAGTATCCGCTTTTTTGTAGCGGTAAATCAAAGTTCCGGGAATTCCTATGATTTTATCTCCGAGCGAAGAGAGGTCCTCGCGTGCCTTCATCGCAATTTTCAAATCTTCCTCTGAAAATGAAAGACCTGCGTAGTATTCTAAATTGTTTAATGATTCGCCGAACGGCGTAAATGTCTGCAGAATAATTTCCGAAGTGCCGAAAACAGCTGAAATTATCAGGAAAAACAGCAGCAGTTTTTTTAAAGAGTTTATTTTATCTATCCGCTTATTTGTCAAGAGAGTGTTCCGATTCCAAGATTTTTATGATTCCACCGGCTATTTTGTCCGCCGACATCCCTATCGCCTTATGTGTCAGATGAAGTCCGTCAAAGAAGACGGTTTCTTCCATTCCGTTGAACATTCCGCTGTGATTCATGACATTTATGTCAGAAAGCTCCATAACTTCCCGCACTGTTTCCTCATAGCATTTTTTTGTAAAATGATTTACTCCGGGGGCAAGAAATTCGCGCTGGAACATCAGATTTGTCTCAAGTGCAGAAGGTGGTTCCTTACTCTGCACAAGAGGGGGAAGAATGAAGAGTGAAGGGATATTCCGCTCGTTGAAATAGTTGCTGACTTTTAGGATTCTGGCCGCATAACTTGGGGGAAAATCTTTCAGATACTGCATTTGAAGCGGAGGAATGGGAAAGGTCATCAAGTCGCGCTGTGCCGAATTTGTCTCAAATTTGTAACAATCATTGACAAAAGAGGAATATAAAATGTGCAGGAGATTCGATTTAAAACTTCCGCCGTCATTATGCGTCCTGAAAATTTCCGGAACATTGTCTCCGTCGGCGAACGGTTTCAGGTCTGCGACTCCCCAGGTATACGCCTCGTTCATATCGGCTACAGCGGCATAAAAAACCACAAAATCAGCTTCAAGTTCCTGATAATAGAGGGTTGCTGCCGCTATAGAACGCTGCAGGTCAAAAGCTTCCATTCCAAAATTGAAAACGGTGATTTTTTTCTCTTTGTCCTTGAAATATTCTCTTAGTTTTTCCTGCACTAAAACGGGGATCGTATTCTTGTCAGACAGCAGATAGCCGAGAATTTTGGAATTCCCGAAAAAAACAATCCGGTATTCGTCGTCTTTTTTCTTCGAGAACTCTTCACCGCGGAAACCGAACGAGTTTATCGTGAAACTTTTTGTTTTTGCAGGTTTATATTTGTGGATAATAGTTCCTGGAACAATTACGGCACGTTCACCGAGAGAATTCAGATCATCCATAAACTGCTTGGCTTCTTCCTTTTCGTCATCTGAAAAAGTTTCGGAAAGATAGTAATCAAGGTCACTGTGTATGCCGTTCAACAACGTAAATTTGAAAACAAGCTCAGCAAAAGCGAAATAAAGTGCCAGGCAAACAAGAGTCAGCGCAAATCCGCCGAACGAACTTATTTTATCAATTCGTGTTCTTTGCATTAAAACCTGAAATAGAAGAAAGGATCAGAAAAAACTATAGTGCTGCTGGAAATTGTCGCCCCGAAGAGAAGAATAAGAAAAGCTGCCTCCAGCCACTTGAAAACATTCGATTTCCCGAACCTGTCAGTAATCAGTTTGTAAATGGGGAAACTGAATATAAGCCCGACTACAAAGACGATAAACGATTTTATGTCGAAAAACTGCACGATTGAAACTGCGGATGCGTTCGGAACGAACATCGCTTTTGCAACTCCGAAGTAATAGCTGACCGTATCGACCCTGACCGCAAGGAAAAACAAAGGAAGCGCGATAATTTTTGCATAAAGATGAGCCAGCACGTTGTTGCGGTATGAGCAGCACTTTTTGAAAATACGCTCTATCGTTATAAAAAAAGCTGAAATTGCACCTAAAAAAATGAAATTCCATGCAGCGCCGTGCCACAGACCGCAGGCAAGGAAAGAAAGCCAGAGATTGACTATTCCCCTGAACTCACCTTTTCTGTTGCCGCCCAACGGAATATAGATGTAGTCTCTGAACCATGTCGAAAGAGAGATGTGCCACTTGCGCCACATGTTTCCGAGGGAAGTCGCGGTGAAAGGATATGTGAAGTTTTCGGGAATTTTTATGCCGAACATTCTCGCAAGACCTATCGCCATATCGGAATATCCGGAGAAATCAAAGTAAAGTTCCACCATAAAAACAACTGATGCCGCCCACGCCACATCGATTCCCATTGTTGAAGGATCCATCGCAAAAATTTTGTCAACAACGGGGGCAAGGTTGTTTGAAATCAGCACTTTTTTTGCAAAACCGTAGACGAAGCGCTTCAGACCGTATAGAAATGCGGCATAATGAACGGCTCTGTATTTAAGCTGCGGAAGAAAGTTGTCATAACGGACGATCGGTCCTGCAACAAGCTGCGGAAAAAACGAAATGTAGAGAGCAGTATCGATAAACGAAAGAGGCTGTTTGCCGGGTTTTCTGTAAAAATCGATTATGCACGACAGTGCCTGAAATGTGAAAAACGAGATTCCGAGCGGCAGATGGAACTGCGCTGGCGTGATGTTTACCGAGAATTTTGCAAGCAGCGGAGCTATCTGCGAAGTGAAAAAGTTGAAATATTTGAAAATAAAAAGAATGGAAATCGTAAGCAATGAACCGGCAACGGCTATTTTCAAAGCGTGCCGTTCAAATTTTCTTATCAGCAGGATGGAGCAGTGCGCCGTCAGAATCGTCAGCAGCATCAGAAGAACAAAAGAACCTTCGCCGTACATATAGAAACCGAGGCTTGCGAACAGCAGGAAATGTTTCCGTGCCTTTTCAGGAAGCAGAGCGTGAACAAACCATACAAACGGAAGAAAAACAAACAAAAAAACCGGACTACTGAAAACCATGAATTCCTCAAAACTTAAAAACAAAAAACGCAATATTTTAGTCAAAAATCGCTGAATATCAAAAAACTTCATTCTTGTCGTTTTTATATCTTGATTTCCTTTTCTCTATGAGAATAATTTAACGTTTTTTGCTTTTTAGGCAGGTTCGCCAGTGAATATAGTCGATATTTTTTTAGGACACATCGAGGCGTTTCTCAGGTTTGAGACAGCGGCTTTAAAAAAGCATGCAATGCTTATCTTTTTTGGTCTCATGATTCCGGGACCTTTGAAATTTCTATTCATTTTTATTCTTGCGATGCATCTTCTTCCTGAAACGGTTTCTGAGAGAAAAACAAGGTTTCTCCTCTCGCTTCCGTTTTCCAGGAGCGAAATATTCATCTATTCTTTTTTATTGGGTTTTTCGGTGATTTTTTTTGCGACGGTAGCGGGTTGGGCTTTGTTCGACCGCGACAGTTCGCCCGATTTTTTGAGATATTTTGTTTTTTACTCGTTTTATTTCGGTTTTATGTCGCTGAACGTGCTCCGGATCGGAAAGGCAATGTTCGTTCCGATGTTTCTGCTTGCGTTTGATCTGCTTTCACCGTTCATTACGCCGGCGATTTACGGATTTGTGTCGCAATACAGTCCGCTTTACCAGCAGAATCAGCCGCTGGCGCTTTTTGCAGCAACGGCCGTTCTGGCAATTTCATTTCTTCTGTTTGTTTTCGGACGGAGGGAAAAATGGTGATTTCGCTTGAAAAAGTGACAAAAATTTTCAAAAAAAACAAAGTTGTCGACGATGTTTCAATCGATTTTACCGATTCAACCGTTTATGTTGTAGTAGGTTTGAGCGGCTCAGGAAAGAGAACCATGCTCAGGCTCCTTGTCGGTGAACTGAAACCTGATTCCGGCAGAATTGTTAATAAAAACAGAAGTTCGATCGCATATTACGAGGAAGGGATAAGTTCTTTTTCGAAACTCAAAAAATCTGAAGTGCACGCTGTATGGCAGCTTCTTTACCCGGGTTTTGACGAAGAGAAATTCCGAAATCTTACGAAAGAAAATGAAATTCCGGCGAATGCTGAAATTTTTGATCTGTCGCTTGTTGTGTCAAGCGGTGCGGAAATTATGGTTTTTGACGAACCATTGCTGAAACTTGATCCGGAACAAAAAGTTAAGTTTTTGGATTTATTTAAAGAATTAGCTGAAAGCGGCAAGACTGTAATAATTGCCGCAAATGAAATCGATGAATTTGAAAAAATTGCCGACCGGATTGTCGTGTTGAATGAAGGCAGTGTCGTCGTTGCGGCGAAAACGGATGAACTTCTTGCAACGCACAGACTTTTTCCCGGAGCGACCACGATTTCACCGGATTACAAAGTTATCGGTCCGGTTTTCAACGAAAGACTTGTTCTGACTGAGGATAGTATCGGCAGGGAAGCTGCTTTAAAAGAGATTGTTTCCGGTTATATCAACGGGAGCAGTTCGTAGATTATTTCTTTTCTTCCTGTTTCGGAGCTTTTTCGAAAGAGAGAAGTTCGACTTCAAAAATAAGGGTAGAATTCGGGCCGATTGTTTCGCCTGCACCGTTTTCACCGTAAGCGAGTTCCGACGGGATGAAGAATTTGTATTTTGCCCCTTTCTTCATAAGCTGAACGCCTTCTGTCCAGCCTTTGATGACTCTGTTGAGCGGGAATTTCGCCGGTTCGTTTCTCTTGTAGGAACTGTCGAACTCTGTTCCGTCGAGAAGTGTTCCGCGGTAGTGGACTTCAACCGTGTCTTCGGCAGCGGGGCTTTCGCCTTCGCCTTCTTTTTCAACGATATACTGAAGACCGGATTCAGTTGTCTTTACTCCTTCTTTCGTTTTGTTTTCAGCAAGGAATTTTTCGCCCGCCTCTTTGTTCGCGGCAGCCTTTTTCTGTCTTTCTTCCATCATTTTCGTAATCATTTCGGTCTGGAATTCCTGAAGAGCTGTAGTGATCTCCTCGTCTGTCATTTTGGAATCAGTTCCTGTGAAAGCTGCTTTGAAACCTGCAAGGAAAGCGTTGAGGTCGAAGTCAAAATTCTGTTTTTTGAGATTTCTGCCGACATCGCTGCCGAGAGCATAGCCCCATTTTACCTGTTTGTTCGAATCGATTTTTTCTTTCGTGATTTCGCTTTCAGCGTTGTTTCCGTTCGTGCCGCAGTTGCCGCATGCGCAGAAAAACATTGATGCTGCCATAATTACGCAGCAGATAACCTTTTTCATTTTTCCTCCAAAAAAATAGTTGCCAAAGTATTGTCTGTTTGTTTCCACAACGATCTCATTTAATCAGTGATGATGAAGAATTCGACTCTTCTGTTTTTAACCATATCGGGCTCGGTGTCGCCGGTTGCGACAGGCTCGCTTGCACCGATGATTTTTGTTTTTATTCTTTTCGCTTCTACACCGTTTTTGATGAGGAGAGCCTTTACTGCGTTAGCGCGTTTCTGGGCGTAAATCTTGTTTTCGTGCTTGTCGGTATGGGCTTCGATCCTGATTTTCAGCATGAAGTTCTTTGTCAGAATGAGAGCGACTTTCTCGATTTCGACAGGATTTTCGATGTAGTCGGATTCATGCATGAAGTTGATGGTGTTCGGCAGTTTGTCTCCGGTTTTTTCCGGCTGCTGAGGTACAGCTGCTGCACTCTGAGTCGGAGCTTTTTTCTTAGGCGCAGCTTTTTTCTGCGCTTTCTTTTCAGGTTTCTTTTCTTCCTGTTTGGGTTGTTCCTCTGTTTTCTTTGCTTCTCTTTTTTTCAGTTTTATGTCGTCTTTGTTCCTTTCATCTTCAGGCGGAAGAACATTCATGTTCCACGAGATCCCCGCATAAATTCTATATTTCGGAACACCTACGGCGTTGCCGAAACCGCCGAATGCACCGGCGATGACATCAATGTTTACCGGAGTTTTGAACCTGACGCCGCCGCCGAATTCGATGTTGTCCTGAGCATCGTTTTTAAACGGTGACTCTATTGAAGTCGAGGTATGAAATTCCGCGTTTACGTCAAGCAGTTTTTCGACGGCATGAACATTCAGTGCAAGTTTGAGACCGAATTCATCGTCGAATTTCGATTTGGCGAAAGTCTGTTTCGGCAGGACGTGATAAAAAAGGTTGAGAGCGGCGTCGACCCATTTGGTCTGTGTTCCGAGTGCGATCGCCGGACGGAAGGTGAACTGGTTGCTGCCGAGAGCTGAATAAATTTCTCTTCCTGTCGGAGCAGTGACTTCGGTGATGACCGACATCGAAATCGCTTTGTCGAAAAGGCTGAAAAGCTGGAATCTCGGAACAAGTCTGAGGTCGCCGACACCGCCTTTTACAAAGTTGTCGTTCTTGTTCCAGCCGTCGCCGTTTTCAAAAAGTATCACCGGAAGCGAAACTGCGATGTCAAACCATTTTACGACGCTGTAAAAAAACGAAATATCGCTTGCGAGCTGGTTTTTTATGACCTTGTTCTTGCCGCCGGTTTTTGAAACGATAACCGGTTCATATTGAAAATTCATAATGAAATCGACACCGAGCAACCCTTCTTCAAGCCCTTCCGAGCCGTAAACCGTGACGAATCCGTCGGCGAAAGGCGAAGTTTTGAATTTGTTGCCGTCAATCGCGAAATCGGCGTAAAGATTCGATATGAAAAGAAATATTATCGAAGAAAAAAGAACTATTTTGTTTAACTTCATTTTATCCTCCGCTAATAAATGTCGCCGACAAGACCGACGGTTTTTTTCACTTCTTTTATTGTTTCCACCGCCGTTTCACGCGCTTTTGCGCTTCCTTCGACGATGACTTTTTTAACATAATCCATATTCTTTTCAAGTTCGGCGCGTTTTGCCCTCATCGGGTCGAAAAATTCATGCACTGCCGCGAGAAGTTCCTTTTTCGCGTGGCCGTAGCCGTATCCGCCGGCAGAAAGTTTGTCAGCCATTTCCTTCGCTTTTTCGGCTGAAACCAGAAGCTTGAAAATGTTATAGACGTTGCATTTTTCGGGATCTTTCGGTTCTTCAAGCGGAGTGGAGTCGGTGACGATCCCCATGATCTGCTTTTTAAGAACGGAGTCCTGCGCGAACATTTCGATCGTGTTGCCGTAGCTTTTTGACATCTTCTGACCGTCTGTCCCCGGAACGACTGCGACGTTTTCGGGAATGACCGGTTCCGGGATCACAAAAAGTTCCTTCTGGTAGAAAAGGTTGAATTTTTCGGCGATGTCGCGGGCTATTTCAACGTGCTGTTTCTGGTCTTTGCCGACAGGAACGATGTTAGATTTGTAAAGCAGTATGTCGGCTGTCATAAGCAGCGGATAGTAGAAAAGCCCGACGTTGATGAGTTCGCCTTTCGCCGTTTTTTCCTTGTAGCTGTGGGCGCGCTGCATAAGTCCCATCGGCGTGTAGTTGCCGAGGATGAACGCGAGTTCCGCGACTTCCGGCACAAGCGACTGCAGGAAAATCACGCTCTTATCGGGGTCAAGCCCGAAAGCGAGGTAATCAAGAACGATATTCCATGTATTTTCAGTAAGTTTTGCCGGTTCAGGCAGAGTGTTCAGAGTATGATAGTCGGCTATGAAATAGTAACCTTCATAATTTTTCTGCTGCATGATCTCGAACTGCCGAGCTGCGCCGAAATAGTTGCCCAAGTGCAGCGTGCCGGTCGGTTTTATGCCCGATAAAGCTCTCATTTTTCCTCCTCGTTTAGCCGAAAGACGGCTCCCAGACAAGATTTATTGAAAAGGTCATATAATTCGATTCGTTATACATGAAATTGCCGTAAATTCCGCCCATACCCTGTTTGTAAAAGGCAACCAAAAAAGTTTTTGTGGTTGTCGACCAGGTCAGTTTTTTGTTCAAAGAGACGTTGTTGAAACCGATCCCTGTGCGGAACCACGAGTATCTGAACTCGAAACCCGTGTAGAAATCGAATCCTTTCAAAGTCGTCCGTTTGTTCGGAAACAGTTCTTTGTTCTGCTGCAGGTGATACTGCCAGCCGGTATTGATGAAAAACATCTCTTTTATGTTCGTTTCAAAATTCCAGCTCAGTTTTCTCGGAATATCGCGGCCGTAAAAAGTCCAGACGTCGAGCGCGGCAAAGCCGAAATTGGCGAAATGGGTTATCTGGGCGGTGATCCCGATGTCGAAAGAGTGGGAATTCGTGTCTTTATTCTGCGTCGGTGCGAAATCACCGATGTAGTTGTTCAGATTCAGGCCGCCGTAGATAAATCCCGGCCAGATCGGAAAGGCGAAATTTGTTTTTATGTGGTGAAGCCCGTAGTTGTATGAATACATGATCCCGCCTGCAACTACCGAAGTGCTCGAGTCGCTTACCGAAACCGACATCGCCTCGACGAACTGGTAAAGAGCCGCCACGCTGAACATTTTATTCAGCATTATCGCAGCCGGATTCATAACGAAATGGGCGTTGTGGCTGAGCAGTGCGCCGCATCCTTTGCCGCAGTTGTGGGTGTCGATTGCGTGTCTGAGTTCGCGCGAGCGGTTGCCCCACGACGTGTCGGTGACGGGAGAAAGCGGATCTTCGTAGACAAACTCGTCTTCGTCAGCATAAATTGCTGAAAATATTAGAAAAAGTGTGATGAAGAAAAGTATTTTCCGTTTCATTCTTTTACCCTATAAAAATCACTTTTCATTTGAAAAGCCCTGAACCGCAATTTTTGTGTTGTTCATAAATTTCAGGACGGAAACCGAAACGTTTTCGCGCGATTTGCTGTCCTGCCCGCCGTAAATCAATGTAATTCTTGAAGAATCGGCCGGAACGATCCCGAAAGTCGAATCTACCGGAACCCATTTCCCGTCGGCGAAAGCCTCGTTCCAGTTGTGGAAAAAGAGCTGCCCTGACGGGTTCATCACAAGCCCGTAAACCATTCTTACAGGAATCCCGGCAGCGCGCGCCAGAGCAGCGAAAAGCGATGAATGCTCGGTGCAGTCGCCGCTCTGCCGCCTCAGGACCTCGCTTGCAGAAAGTGTCCCGTGGTTGTAGTTTTTGTTTTTTATGTGCTTGTAAACGAACTTAGCGATCCGTTTTATCATTTCGCTCTGATCGGGCGATCCCATCACGATTTTTTTTGCCGTGCGGATGATTTCGGGGTTTGAGCTGTCTTCTTCGATATTCGGCGAAGTGTCGGAAAGTGCCGGCTGGACCTGACAGTTTTCAGATGAATTCGTAACGGTGAGCGTGCTGTTAGCTCCCTTTTTCTGGAAGCAGGTTTCGGGGATTTCGCCGAAATTCGCGCTTTCGACGGCGAAAACCGTCCTTGCGGTTTTTCTCGGCTGTCTGACGGAAATTCCTTGGTTTACGATCTGTGACGCGGCGAGCAGATCGACCTGAGGAGCGGACTGGATCATGCCGCTTTTAGCCTGATTTCCTTCCAGTTCATAGACCAGAAGCCCGTTCTGCATTTCCGAGCGAAGGACTGTTTTGTTTAAAACGGTATATTTTATCGGGATCCCCTGAAAATTTACCGTCACCGAAAGCGTTCCGTCTGGATTTTTTGAAGACGAGTAGGAAATTTCGCTTTCAGTCAGGCTTTCTTCGGAAATTATTGGTGTTTTTCCGCCTTTTAAAAAGTCGTTCTCGCTCAGTTTGCGGAAAATCGTTGCAAAAAAAGTGATGTTTTCCTTAAGATTGAAAGAGGAGTTTTCAGTCGCGTCGTTTTTTGTGATTTTTGTGCGGAAAATCCCGTTTTCGTTTGAACCTTCGGAGAGAGTCTCGCTTCCCATTTCGGAAACTTTTGCCTTTATTTTCAATGGTTTGAACGTCTTGCAGTCGACGGAAAGCGACGTGTCCGATTTCATCGTGAGCGAAAAACCACCTCTCGCGATCGTCATTTCCGAAACCGATTTCAGCGAAAGTTCGCAACTGCCGCCGGGAGTATTTTTTTCTTCCCAGATTTCAGTGCTTTTACCGATTTCCGTCCCCATCATGGAGATTTTGTATATATTGGTTTCGGCATAAATCTGAAGTGAAAAAAATATAAATAAAACAGGCAAAAGCAGCCTTTTCACGGAACTCTCCTCAAAAAAAACCGTTCATTATCCTCTAAAACATTTTAAAAGCAAAAAAAAGCCGATTTTTGTTGGTGCGGAGTCCGGAAACTCCGCTTTTCACTAAAATTCCTTGCCGATTTCTGAAAAATCCGTATCATTCGCCGTTTTTTGTTGGAGGAATCCTATGAACAAGCTCAAAAAAACTTTGACATCGACAAAAGTCATATGCGCAAAGTGCGGAAAAGAGTATTTCGTCTCGTTCGTCGCCGACGGTCACCGCGACTATTACTGTGACGAATGTCTGAAAGAGATGCACAGAAACAGGAAAGAGGGAAAGATCAAAAAGGTTTTCGACCCGAAAAATGAAAAATACATGTTTGATTTCATCTGCGACATCTGCGGCGAATTCAGGCACGCGTTCTACGCTCCGAAAAGGGAAAACGGAAAAATATGGTGTAAGGAGTGCGAATCGAAGCACAAGGCCGAAGAGCGGAAAAAAGCAAGGAAAAACGTGATACTCGCCGCATCGAATCAGGCTGCCAAGGACTCTTTACCATTCAATAAAAACGAGGAAGACGATGAATAGAGACGAAGCACTGGAACTTTTGTCGCAGCATCTGCCGAACAAAAATCTCATCAAGCATAGCATCGCGGTCGAAGCCGGAATGAGAAAAATGGCTCAGTTCTTAGGCGAGAAAGACGAGGAAAGATGGGCGATGTCGGGGCTTCTGCACGATCTCGACTACGAGGAAACGAAAGACAATTTCCCGAAACACGGGCTTCTTACCGGCGAAATCCTGCGGAAACTCGGTTTCGACGACCAGGAGATCCTTGACGCGATAGTCATGCATTCCGGCAATATCCCGGCAACCACGAATATGGGAAAAGCGCTTTACGCGGTCGATCCGACGACCGGTTTCATCACTGCATGCGTCCTCATGTCACCGACGAAAAACATCCATCTTCTCGATATGGGTTTTGTCATGAAACGCTTCAAGGAAAAGCGTTTTGCCGCAGGCGCGAACCGCGACCAGATCGCGACCGCGACCGAAAATTTCCCCCTTTCGCTCGAAGATTTCATCACGATAGTCCTTGAAGGAATGAAAGAAAGCTCCGTTGAACTCGGGCTCGGAAAACTGTAAATATTCTTTACCGGCATGCAGTCGGCTTCAACTGCAATAAAATTTGTTTTCTCTCCGTTTTTCCTTAAAATTTCCCGTTAAATTTTTGGGGGCATCGATGCTTAATTTGCTCAGATTTTCGGCAATTTTTATAATGATTTTCTGTTTTTTTTCATGTTCATCCGGCAATTCGGAGGATGATTCGGATACTGTTCCTGATTCTGATGTTATTGAAACCGTTGATGAAGACACGGATTCCGAAGAAGATATTGAAAATATTGATGATTCTGATGAAACGGATGATGATGCCGATTCGGATTCAGATCACGACGAATGCCAGCCGTCTTTAAGCGAAGCTGATTTTCCATATTACGACGCAAACGGCAAGATCACCTTCTGCCGCCTGAACTGCGACACGCCAACAGCAAAAGATCCTATTTGCATCGGCAATCTTTGGGATGAACAGAACGATGCTTTGTGCCACGAATATCCGGAATATTCATGTTGTGGTTTCCCTTGCACAATGGAAAGTTTTAAACCTTGGACGCGGGAAAAACTTATAGAAGAATATCCTACTGTTGCAGAATATATTCCGATGCACAAGTGTGATTTGCTTATAAATCAGATAAATTGGGTTTTGGATGGTTCAGGCGGAGTGGTCAAGTCATGGAATATGAGTGATGGTAAAATTGGATTTTCAATTTATCCATTATTATTAGATTATGAGAAATATCCATCAAAAAGAAAATATGTGAGTTATGACATCATGACACAAAAATATTCTTTTGTAATTCCTTCGCGACAACAGGAACTGGCTTACTTTAAAGGCAAAAGACTTGCTTTGATTTCAGACAAGCGAAGCGTTGATTTAAATAATGAAAACATTTTTCTTGCATACATCAATGATGATGCAAAAGTTGAAATCGTATATGACAAAAAAGTGAAAAGCATTTCCTATGAACCTGCGTTGAACGAGAAATGGGCATTTGTAAATCTTGTAGACAACAATGGCAAAAGAATGCTCTATGCCAAAGTCGGAGAATGGAAGTGGACTTCACTTGGTAATGGTTTGGGATGGTTTCCGTCTCTTGTAGGAAATACTCTTTCTTTTGTTGACGATGATGTAAACGGTTGGATCTGTGATTTGTCCAAAAGACCGCAAAAACTTGCGGATTGTCTGAAATTCAATCAGGAAGGAGAACGAACGGAGTATCTTTATTTTGACAAAGAAAATGAAAACCGATTCGTTTATTATGATACTTTTAAGAAAAAAATAGTTCTTGTTGAAAGAAGGGGAGAAACTTTCAAAAAAACAGATCTTATAACAGATTTTACAGAAGAATCTGCTCAGAAAGCTTATTCAATTCCACCAAGAATGCTTCGTGGGAATCTTCTTTTGTATGAGGAAATAACAGATGATGTGACAGAAAACGGCGGAAGATTGTGTTACTATCGGATTGATAAAAATAAGAAATATTGCATGAAAAAAATGGAAGATGACAAAACTTATTCTGACGGATCAACC